>Ga0066846_10001984_pt1 | contig 9544 bp, 6 predicted proteins | sample ETNtaG_33_FD_65489 | JGI IMG/M metagenome (GOLD analysis project Ga0066846, IMG submission 65489) | Marine microbial and viral communities from oxygen minimum zone, Eastern Pacific Ocean - ETNP201310SV76 | ecosystem: Environmental > Aquatic > Marine > Oceanic | place: Pacific Ocean: Eastern... | reverse complement strand
GGCATCGAGCACATGACCCACACAGGCATCGGCAAAGGAATCAGCGGCAAGGCAGGCCTGCACTGCTTCCTTCCATTTGCCGCTCTTGCGGATGTGCTTGATGTGACGTTCGCCCATGCGTTTGCCAGTGGCGGGGATGTCCTCAAAGTCATCTGCTTTGTACGGTGGAAGTTCGATATCTTCGAGTGGATGCAAATCGAAGAACTTCTTCGGGGCATACCAGGGAAGATGTGGCAGGTAGATGCCGCAACCTAGGAAGAATGGTTTGTCGTGATCTCGTTGCAGGAACTTGGCAGCGCCATCGGCGGTCTTCCAATCGGGATTAGCCTCGATGGGATGATCGGTCGGTCCCCAGTCGATCAGGCGGGCGAGGATCGGATTGGATTCGAACTTGGGTCGTAGTCCGTGCTTGTAGCGTTCGTGCTTGGGAGGAGGGAGGGCGCCTGTGCGTGTGGAATAAACGTGGTCCCATGCACCTGCATCAGAGAACTTGCCATGGGCTTTGTGATAGAGTTTGCCGCCGCCCCACGCCGTGTAGCCGTGCTTCCTGAAATACTGCGGCAGCGTCACCCAATCCTTGTACTGTGGCATATCGCGAAACCAGTTCAGGTTGCCGTAAATGCCGGTCGTCGATGGACGAAGCCCCATCATGATTGCCGTGCGTGATGGGCTGCACAAGGGCGCGGCACAATAAGCCTGTTCAAAAAGGATGCCGCGCTTGGCAAGCGCATCGATATTCGGTGTCTTGGCCTGTGGATGGCCACTCAGGCATCCTACCCAGTCATTGAGGTCATCCACCGCAATGAAGAGCACATTGGGGCGTTCGGCCGCGAGGCAGTTGATCGCCGGGATCAATAGAACGCAAAGGTGCAGGAGCCTGAGTTTTGGATAATTTATTTTCACACCGATTTCTGGTTTACGGGTGATAGTCCTAGAGGGTTTTCAGGTATTGGGCGATATCGCGGATGTCCTGGTCGCTCAGGCCCTGTTTGGAGGCCGGTGGCATCCAGGAATGTTTCTTGAGCACTTCAATCTTCGGGTTGTTGTGGCTAAAGAATATCTTGTGGGTTTGCCCACCAAACACCTTCAGGCTCAATGAGCCGCCATACTGGCTGCCGGGGCCGTGCTTCGCATAATTGGAATACATGCCTTCAGCCACGTGGCCGTGGTCCCTGATGCGCATGGGAGTGTCAAAGCCCGGGGCCAGCTTGGCGGCCGGATGCACCATGGCTTCAACAATCTCTTCAATTGCGCGGGGTTGTCCCCAACGGGTTAGATCAGGCCCAAAATCAATTCCCTGGCCGGCAACCTTGTGGCACATAAAGCAGCGTTGGATTTGCGCCTTGCCACGCCTTGCATCGCCCTTGAGGGCGGCAATGGTTTTCACATTGCTAACCTTGGTTTCCTTGCCAAACACCTTGGGGATCAGGTAACTGGCACTGAGCAGGCTTCCCTTGGGCGTGGTGAGGTCTTTGGAGACAAATTCACGGACGGTGCGTTGGTAGGCCTCCTCCTTGAAAGCCGGGTGGGTTGCCATTTTTTCCAGTGCGCTTTTGTATTCGGACTGTTCCTTCAGGCTGGAGTAACTGGCAAAGGCCGAGGCCAGACGGCGAAATTCTTTAACGGGCGGCTTTTGCGCCATAATCACTTGGGAGAGGTCATTAATTGCCTCAGGGGTATGGAATCGCCATGCCAAATGCTTTGCGCGATCATTCCATTTACTGAAGGGGATCTTGATTAATTGCGGCCGGATGAGCCTGGAATAAACCTCTGTTTCCTTGCCTGTGGCAGCAGTTCCCAGCGCCTCAAGGTACCAGCGGTTTTCGCCGTCATAGCCTTCAATCAAAACGCGCAGGATATCCCTGGATTGTTCGTAGGAAAGATCGCGCAGGGACAGGGCCACCTCCCGGCGAACCGAAGGATTCGGATCGTCGGCCATCATCCGCGCATGCTCGAGTAACGCCTTGGGTTGCCCTTTCCTTAATGCGCGGTAGGCGATCAGGCGCCATTGGGGGTTATTACTTTGAAGTAATTTACGCGCTTCGCCCCGGCCTTTTGGCCCGGTCTGCGCGAGCACCCAGATGGCGCGGGCCTGCACGAACGGGTTGGATTGGGTTTTGAACAAGTTCATCAGCTGCGGAACAACGGCGTCACCTTTGGCTGCCAACCGGGGAACGGCAGTGGCCCGCACACTACTGGCCGGGTTTTTGAGGGCCTCGATGAGTCCGGCCGTGCTGGTATAATTCAACCTGGGTCGCGTGACTTTCCCTTCGTCTTTGCGGGAGATGCGGTAGATGGTGCCGGACAAAAGGTTATTACGTTCACTGGTGTTGTTGTACATGTCACACAAATAGAGCGCGCCATCGGTGCCTGCCACGACGTCGGTGGGCAGGAAGGGCGCTCTTTTCTTGAACGGTTTCAGGTCGACCAAGGCCCGGTTGGGACCCATGGCGATCTGCGCATCCTTCAGCTTCGGTTGGTAGATCTGCACCTCCTTGCGCACCATTTCACAGCTTAAAAAGGTGCCGCGCATTTGGGGGCCAAGCGCGTCGCCCTCATAAAAGGCAGCGCCTACCGGGGAGCCTGAGCCATAGACCGTTCCCGGCGGGATGGTGCCCGGATAGTTTTCCCGCCAATGGGAGGGTGTGTGGCGGCGCCCGAGGTGGTTGAGTCCGTTATAGTCGTACAACCTGCTGCCCGGCGTCTCCCATGACTTGGCTGTTTCCTGCCATGACCGGCTGCCATCATAAAGACTGGCGTAACCGAAGTTGCCGTATTCCATCAGCCAGGTTGCCCGGCAGTGCGGCGGGTCGTCGTTGTCGTTCTGGAAAACGTCGCCAAAGGAATTGACCGCCATGTCATGGGAGTTGCGCAGATTTTGGCCAACCATGGTCAGTCCGGTGCCGTCGGGATTGATGCGCATGGCCAGGCCACCGATATAGAGATTACCGTCCGAACTCTTGATGCCTGTCTGATGCGAGTTGTGGTAGAAACTACTGGAGACGAATCGCCGATCGTCCTTGGTTCGAACGTCGGCTCCGCAATTGCCGTAACTGAAGTACCATTGACCACTGGGGGAGCCTACCACCGCGTGGAGCGTGTGATCGTGCCACGCTCCGCGAAAACCGGTTAGAAATACTTCACGCTTGTCGATTCCCCGATCGAAGAGGGCATTCCGGTTGACGTCGGTGTAGACGATGAGGTTCGGTGCAACCGAGAGTACGATCTTGTTGTCGAAGACTGCTATGCCCAAGGGAGCGTGGCGAATGCTCTTTTCGGTAATGAAGACATGTGATTTGTCCGCTTTGCCGTCGCCGTCTCGGTCGGTGACCACGATGATCGACTGCCCTCCTGTGACGCGCAGTTGCTGATATGGGTTGTGTGAAAAATCAAGACCCTCGGTCAACCACATCCGCCCCTGCTCATCCATGTCCATGGCGATGGGCGAAAAGAGAAGTGGCGAGCTCGCCCAGACCTCAATTTTCAGGTCCTTGCCCAGCAGGGGATCGAGCTTGAAGGAATCGGGCGCGATCCGTTTGTGGACGCGCCTGGCTGCTCCAAATTCCTGGCGCGACCGGAAGGTTTGCTCATCCTGCGCATTCAGTGTGCCGACAAAAAGAAGGTGTGCGGCACAAAAGAGAAGGAGCGTGAATCTGGGTTGCATGCAGCTTTAAAGGGATCACGGCTTCGCCGGCTTGAACTCGAACTTGATGCCCTTGAGTTCGCTGTCCTTGAGGGTGATTTTCTGTTCCTGCTCTCCAAAGGCCTCATGCCAGATGGCCAGCGTGTAGCTGCCGGCGGGCAGGCCCTTGATGGTGAACCGGCCCTGGGCATCGGTCACCGCGAAGTAGGGATGTTCCATCACAAAGAGGTAGGCGCGCATCCAGGGATGAAAATCGCAGCGCAGTTCTATCGGGCCTTCCTTGTCCTTGAACACCTTCTTGCGATCGGGAGTTCCGGCGGGTTGGCCGATATTAAAGGGCCGGTTTTCCGAGGACAGGGAGCGCACATTATGGATCACCGGATCGCTGTTGCGCATGAAGACTTCCTGTCCGATCAGGATGCCCTGTACGCGGGGACGAAACATGGACTTCTTTTGGTTTACCTGGGCCCCTTTCCTGGGTGCCGGGAAGGATTTACCCGTGGGGAGGCCCTTCTTCACGTACACAAACACGTTTTGCACCTCGCCCTTGGCGCTGACGAGTTTCACTTCGCTTAAAGGATGTTTGTCGTAGAGTTTCCGGCTCTCAGGCGTGAGTGCTATGGGGGTACGCTTGGGGCGTGGGCCGTCGAGCTTGATGATGCCGGAGATATCCGCAGCCATGGCGGCGGCGGCAGAAATGAAAAGCAATGTTAGTGTACGCATGGTTATTTCTCGTTCTTGGCCACATACTCCATGATGCGGGTGAAGTGCCGGCCGGCATTGGGCATGGCCGGATCGGCCTTGCGTTTCTCCTGCCACAGGATGTGGATACGGTGTTTCTGTTTGTCCGTAAGTTTTTTCATGCGCGCATCGACGTAGGGTTGATGTTTGCCGTTGAGGTAAGCCTGCGGCAGCTTGGTTTTGTCAATTTTCAGCAAGAGCTTGGCGTTGGGGCCGGTGTAGTTGACCTTGCGCGGCTGCTCGTAGGTGAGCTTGCTGCGATCAGGCAGGTAACCCTTGATCTTCACGCCGCCCGTGTCGCTTAGGTCCAGGGGTTCCAATTTAATGATCGCTCCAAAGCCGGTCTCCATGTGGCGCGAGGGACCGCTGGTGCTGGTCCATACATTGCCATCGGCATCAAACTCAATTTCACGGGTGTAACTCACCCGGTTGGGCAGACGGTAGGTGGCCAGATATTCTGTTTCGGGATTAAATCTGAGCAGGGTATCGTTGCCGGTGCCACAGATCCACACATGCCCATTGGGGGCTACGTTGAGCGCGTAGGGGATTTGATTTTCCTTGTTGGGTAAATCATAGACCGTCCATTTCTCGGTCTTGGGATGAAACCTGGCAAAAACACCTGAAGCAAAACCGGGTACCCAGATCATGCCATCAGGCGCCACGTGCAGTCGGCGTGGTCCGCGGAAGGGCGGGTTCCATTCCTTGATGTCACCATCAGGCGCATTCGGATCAATGCGGCCAATCCGGTTGCCATTGAGTTTGCTGTACCAGATCATGCCGTCGACCGGTGAAAAGTCGATGCCGTAGGGGGTGATGCCACGGCTTTCGCCCTTGCCGGCGGCTACGGCCTGATTGGCGCTTAAGAGATGATACTCCTTTACCTTTTTGGTTTTTGGGTGCAGCGAGAATACCGAGTTGCGGCCCGCGTCGGTGTACCAGATCAGGCCTTCAGGATCCTGCGGGTTCACGCGAAGCGTGTGTGGGTAACCACCTCTCCGCGCCGGCGCCTCGGCACTGCTGTAAATCTCAAACTCTTTCTTGTGGATGTCGTACTTGGCCATTTGGCCTGAGGCACACATCGTAACCCACATATGACCATCGTTGTCGGGCTCAATGGAATGCGGTCCGTGGGAGCCGCGCGGGAATTTCTTGTAAACCTGTTCATCGGTCTTGGTGTCCACGGTCACCATGTATCCTTTGGTGATATTTACTGCGTAGGCGAGGCCATTGGGGGCCAGCTCAAGATCGTGGTAGGTGGACTCATAGCGTTTGCCCAGTTCCCACCACGTAATTTTTGCTCTGGCGGCTGAACCCTGCGGGGCGGGCGGCGGCACAAACTTGGGCCAGCTATCCACTGCATCATCCTTATAGGTATCAATAATCCTTTTAATGATGGTCTTTTGTGAGTGCCGATAGAGCCCGCCGAAACCGTCCATGCGCCGGATCATCGTTTCCCAGTCGACCGGTTGCTCCGGGGTGCGAAAGGGAACGGTGCCAATCTGGTGGCAGTAGCTGCAGAACATCTTGAAGTTCAGCTTGTCGCGGGAGGCATCAAACTTGAGCATGGCAAACGCGCTGTCGGCGGTCCGCTGCTTTTCCAGCTTCCAGCCGCTGGCCGGCGTCATGGCAATAGTCAGGGAAGGGGAACCGGGTGCGATATCCTCCAGCCACACGTCATTCTGGCCCAACAACCGCGCCCGTACCTTGTGGGCCTTGTCACGCAAGTCCTCAATAGTGAAGGAGCCGTCCTTGGCGGTGAAAACGCCGCTACCCTTGCGATTGTCCAAATCGTGCGCGGAGACGAATACGCCACTCAGGCCCTTGCCATCCTTGCCGGTGACCTTGCCACTGATGATATTGGCAGTGGCCAGAAAGGACGTCCCGATGAGAATCAACAACGCGACTGTAATTTTTTGGGTCATGTCACCTGGGTATTGTGGTAATCCAGGAACCAATTTATTTGCCTTCGCCCTTGAGTTGGGGTTCGAGGACCTCCAGCTTGATGATGGACCCGAATCCGCGCTCGGTGTGGCGTGCGGGACCATTTGAGTTAGACGTCCACACGTTGCCATCGTCATCGAACTCGATCTCACGCGTGTAGGTCACGCGCGTGGGCAGGCGGAACTCAACGCGCTCCTCGGTTTTCGGGTCAAACCGGTGAAGTGAATCGCTGTTGGTGCCGCAGATCCACACCATGCCATCAGGCGCAACGTTCAGCGCGTAGGGAATCTGGTTGTCCGCATTGGGCAGCTTGTAGACCTTCCACTTTTCAGTCTTCGGGTTGAAGCTGCCGAACTCGCCTGAGCCAAACCCGGGCACCCACACCATGCCATCAGGGGCAATGTGCAGGCGTCGCGGACCACGGAAGGGCGGGTTCCATTCCTTGATGTTTCCGTCCTTGGCCTTGGGATCAATCCGGCCGATGCGGTTGCCGTTGAGTTTACTGTACCAGATGGTGCCATCGACCGGAGAGAAGTCGATGCCGTAGGGCGTGATGCCGCGGCTTTCGCCTTTGCCCGCCCCTACCGCCTGGGATTTACTGAGCAGGTGATATTCCTTTACCTTGAGCGTCTCCGGATGAATGGAGAAGCAGGAGTTGCGGCCCGCGTCGGTGTACCAGACCAATCCCTCGGGATCCTTGGGGTTGATACGCAGGGTATGGGGGTAGGAACCACGACGGGCCGGAGCCTCGGCGCTGGAGGTGATGGTGTATTTCTTTGTTTTCAGGTCGAGCTTGGCCATCTCACCGGAACTGCAAAGGGTGAACCACATGTTGAAATCGTTGCCCAGCTCGATTGAGTGCGGGCCCCGGTATTTGCCCGGGAACCGGTAGACACTGCGCTTGCCGGTCCTTGGATCCAGTGACACGGTGGCGTTCCGGGCCATGTCCACCGCGTAGACCAGGCCGTCTGGTCCCAGTTCAATGTCATGGATCATGACCTTATACTGGTTTCCCATGTCCCACTCGGTGATCCGGGCCCTGGTCTCAACGCCCTTGGGGGCGGGAGGCGGCACGAACGCCGGCCACTTCTTGACCGCCCCATCCGAGTAGGTATCGACCAGGCGCTTGACGAGTGTCTTTTGCGTGTGTTTGTAGAGGCCGCCAAAACCGTCCATGCGTCGGATCATCGTTTCCCAGTCGACCGGCAGTTCCGGGCTCCGCCAGCCCTTGGAGCCGGTCTGGTGGCAGTAGCTGCACATCATCTTGTAGTTGTCCTTGTCCTTTAAGCTGTCCCACTTGAGCATGCTAAATCCGCTGTCGGCGGTACGCTGCTCTTCGAGCTTTTCACCGGTGGCGGGCTTCATGGTGAAACCAAGGCCGGTTTTGCCCGCATCCACGTCCTTGTGCCACTCATCGAGCTGGCCCAGGAGCCGCGCGCGTACCCAGTATTTCCTGTCGCGCAGACCATCGATGACGTAGGAGCCATTGGCCTGGGTGAATACTGAAATGGTTTTGATCTGGTTGAAGTCCTTGGTGAAAGCCGAGAGCATTACTCCTTCCATGGCTTTGCCCTTGGCATTGGTCACCTTGCCGCTGATGGTTTTTGCGTCCGAAAAGGTTGCCGACACCAACAGGGCCAGAAACAGGGTGGTTACTTTTTGGTTCAGTCTATTTTTCATTTGAGAATTAGGTAATGTTAGGGGGTTATTCGATGTCCCCGGTGGTGTCGAGGATTTCGGAATTCAGGATGTAGTTTCTAAAATCCTTATCGGAGGCATCATTCAGATGGATCAGAAATGCCATCAGATGATGTAGATCACCTTTGTTGAGGTGTATCTGTCCGTAAGCTTTATCAATCTCTTTGGCCCTGCCCGTGCGCTTTGCTTCACTGGCGGACATCTTGGCCATAATTATTTGGCGCAGGTTCACCTTGCGCTTGTTCATGTTGCGCAGCGAAGGGGTGGGTAGGGCCTTGCCGCCCTGGCTCACCACGTGTTTTTTTAGATCGGTAAATTTTTCAGGTGCGTGGCAGGCAACACAATTGCCGTTACTGGCCTGGGCATCGGTGCGCATGAAAGTCTTGAAGCCGAGATAGGCATCCCGGTTCATGCCCTTGGGGAGCTTAATCAGGACCCGCCCTTCCTGGTTGGCCAGTCGCCCAAAGATACGCCCGGCAAAGTCCTGCGGCGACTCCTCCTCCTCGGCCTTGGGCGGAATCCGGTTGACGTAGGCAAAGGCATCGTAGGCCGAACGTTGTTTGGTGTTGAGCCTATGGATTTTGGTTTTCTCCTCGATGGACTTGTCGGGCTTCTTTTCGGCAGCAGACAGGGAAGGGCCGGTAATCAGCAAAAGGACCGTTAAAGACAGTATCCAATATGATTTAGCGGTATGCATGGTTTGTCTCTGGAGTATATTATAGCCGAAAAAACTGGGAAGTTACATTTTCGGCCCCAATTGGCATAACACAAGTGCGAAAGCCCATGTTTTACTCCTAGAATTGGATCATAAGCCGAGTTTTTTTCTTCGGTATGAGAGAGAGTGTCGGGTCATTTTTAGCTCTTTAGCGGTTTCCGCAATGCTGGATTCATTGCGCTGGAGTGCATTTTGAATCATTTGGCGTTCAAACTTTTCCAAGGCACTATCCAGTCCATCGGCTGGGCTCACCTTGAGCATCATAATGAAACTCTTCTCGGTTTCTTCCGGCCCGAAAGATCCTTCAATCCTGAATTGACTGTCCATTACCCCCTTTACAGCCTGAATCTTGGAAAAGTTACATCATTTGTCTTATTTTAAATAAAAATGTAACTTTTCTCAGCCTAGGGCTATTAGATAGGGTGCAGGGCAGTCGAGTCCTTCTTCCTCTGAATGGATTCGATGATGTGCCCGGTGCCTTCAGGTTGGGTACGACACAACCGGGTGCGCCCTGTAATTAATTTTGTACTAAAGTAAAATGGAATTATCCGATGAATTTGTTCTGGAGCTGACACAGGCACAGCAACGCCTGCTTAGCTACATCTACCGGCGCGTGGCCAATCGTGAACAGGCGCAGGAGGTGTTGCAGCAGACCAATCTGGTTCTTTGCCGCAAGGCCAATGAATTTGAACCCGACACCAATTTCAACGCCTGGGCGGTTACCGTGGCGCATTACCAGATTTTGTGTCACCGCGCAAATGTGACGCGCGAGCGGCTCGTGTTCTCTGATGAAGTTTTTGCAGTGG
>Ga0066846_10001983_pt1 | contig 9549 bp, 7 predicted proteins | sample ETNtaG_33_FD_65489 | JGI IMG/M metagenome (GOLD analysis project Ga0066846, IMG submission 65489) | Marine microbial and viral communities from oxygen minimum zone, Eastern Pacific Ocean - ETNP201310SV76 | ecosystem: Environmental > Aquatic > Marine > Oceanic | place: Pacific Ocean: Eastern... | reverse complement strand
ACAGGCAATAAATCAGCATTCTTTGCCAATGAGATAATTGACGAAAATCTCAGCGCTACCATTTACGAAAAATCTGTTGTTTTACAAAAAGTATTGGTTGATAATAATATATATATACTGATTTATATTAATAAAGATATGTCATCTCCCAAGGTCTCTATTATTAATAAGTTATTCTTAAAAAATAGAAGACCGCAAAATAGTGAACCTCCCTCATGGATCAAAACAGGATATAAAAAAGATGGCTATATCTATGGTGTCTCAAATACAGAACCTTATTATAATACTGATGAAAGCTGGGAATACTCTGCAACAATTGCCCGGTATCGTATCGCAGCTTCATTGTCGGAAGATACCAGATCGCTTATTAGGGAGTACAAAGATGGCAATGCCAACTATTTAGAAGTAATGATAGAAGCTAATGTGGAAAAAGTTCTTAAGAATTCAATGATTAAGGAGCGATGGTATGATTCAGTAAACCACCGGTATTGTACACTCATCGAGTATAAAATCAGTGATTAGTAACGACTCCTAGCTCGATTTTATGTCAAATCAAGATTATCAAATCATGCTTGGACAGGGCACTCAAGGCCGGTTAGGCCTTTCAATCAAAACACTACAACGCCATTTCGCCTGTTTCGGGTCTTCTGGCAGTGGTAAGACAGTGGCCAGTAAGGTTTTGATGGAAGAATTAGCTCGGCAGGGCATTCCTATTATTGCATTTGACCCACAGGGCGACATTGCCAGTTTAGCCATAATAGAGTCTAAAGAAGAATTGGAGAAGAAAGGTGTGGAATCTTCTATTCAAAAGGACTTTGAAGAAAATGTTGAAGTTGTCATTTGGACACCTGGCAGTTCGAAGGGACTTCCTATTTGTATTAATCCGCTTCAATTTGACGAGATTGATGAATTGAGTTATGAGGATAAAACACGAACTTTCTCATCTATTGCCAAAAATATTTCCAGTTTGGTTGGGTATGATCTTGATAATGACGATGGCAAATCTGCTGAAGCAGTCTTGGCAGTTTTGTTTGAGCACTGTTACAATGAGAATATAACCTTATTCGATTTTAACGATGTTGTTGAAATATTAGGAGATTTACCTGAAACTGTTTCCATGGTTGTAGCATCTGTTGGGACTTCACAATTTCTAAAGGGATTAATGAAGAAGCTGAGCCTGTTAACCTTAGGGTCACGCAAACTAATTTTTCAGACAGGCATTCCTGCAAATATAGATGCATTGCTAGGAAAGGATGGCTCTACTGATAAAACACGTATTTCAGTCATTTATTTAAATACGCTGCACTCCACGGAAGAAAAAGAATTTTTTATTTCCGGCATTTCTCAACTCCTTTATCGTTGGATGCTTAAAAATCCATTAAAGGGTGGACAAGAAGGGGTCCAATGTGCCATGTTCATTGATGAAATTGCTCCTTATATACCGCCTGTTAAAGTCCCTTCTTGTAAGCAAAACTTGGAATTATTATTTCGACAAGGACGTAAATATGGTGTGAGTAGTCTCATTGCCACCCAGAGCCCCGGGGATATTGACTATAAAGCAATTGGACAATTTTCCACTTTTATACTGGGTACATTAAATACCAAACAAGACATCGATAAGGTAAAGAAAAGATTGGAATCGGTAGCGCCAAAAGAAATTGACTATATTGTTACCCAGTTGCCTGCACTAAAGCCAGGTCATTTTCTTTTGGTTTCACCGGATGAATATGACCGTGTTCAAAAATTAAGCGTGCGTTGGCTTGTAACTCAGCATAAAGTGATTACTGAACATCAGTTGTCCACTCTAATATCCGATGACCACCGATCCTTTTATATTCAGGAAAGCTTGGAAGATGATTCCCAATTAGAAACCCAAGAAGTGGATTCAGATCCTATGCAAGAATCAGAACAGATTGGAGAACAGTCGCCAAAAGAATCGTTAGATTCTGCTGATGAAAATACTCTTCTTGCTGTACAGAATAAAATATTTGAGCGGGATTTAAAACGAAAGGTAAAAAGGTATCTTTCCGGCACTGTTCTTAAGTCTGAAAAATTGTACAAAGTTTCTTTTAAATACCTTCCATTAATTAAGACATCTTTGTTATTTTTAGACCAAAAGGGATTTTTTAATAAAACAATTAGAGAAATTCCTGAAAACCTATACCTTGACTTTAAGACTCATGATATAATGTTCATTAAGAATAACGTTATCAATTTTGCTTCTGTAGTGGATATTGATCCGCATAAAATCATGGATTTGGATGATTGCTGTACCATAGAATTATTGAACAAAAGTCAGGTTGATTTTGATTTTAGATCTCTAGGCGGTCGTAAGTTAAATAAAAAACAGGTGAAACATAATTTGGAGAGGAAATACAAGGTCAAGGTGAAGGATTCAGAACTGATAATTTTCCCCCTCTGGGAATGTACAATAAAAAATAAGAAGGATGGTAAAACACGGATAATAATGATAGATGGTATTTTCGGTAATCAGATAAGTATTAAACCATGAATATATCTTACACATTAATTGAAGTATTTATTGTAACAATTTGAATGAAACGCATGATTAAATATTTTTTAAATAGAAAAAATATATTTTTGGTTTCGTACTGTATTTGTTTTTGTTTTGCCGAAGATAATTGTGCTCAGCAGATCTCTCAGCCCGCAGTTAACAATTTTTCCATCGTTATTGATCGCAGTGGCAGTATGAATGGAAGGCCCATGATTGATGCTAAAAAAGCAGTTAATCATTTTATTGGAGAGCTTAGGTCGAGTGATAGGGCAAACTTGATAACGTTTGAGACCAGGGTATCTATGTCACATGATTTCAGCAGTGATAAACCCAGTATCTTAGGTGCAGTCAGGTCTATAAAAGTGGGTGGTGCCACTGCGTTGTATGATGCAATCGCCAAGGCAGCATCAACCCTCAGACAGGAGAGTGGCGCAAAGATTATTGTTTTCCTCACGGATGGTGATGATACAGGCAGTAAATTTTCCCTAAGAGACCTTGAAAGCATGAATCTGTCAGAAGGTATTTTTGTTTATGGTATTGGTTTGGGCAAAGTAAATACGACTAGTTTAGATAGGCTTTCAAAGGCAACAGATGGAACATATTACCCCGTTAAATCTTCTGGAGATCTATACACTATATATGATCGCGTTGTTAATGCATATTACAATAATTATGGAAGTAACCTTTCCAAAACCGCTTCCATGACTGTTCGTTCGTTGCCTTCGAATATGAGTGTCATTATTGATGGGAAAGAAAGAGGAAAAACCCCTTTTAAATTGGATGGTTTAACTCCAAAGAATGCAAATGTTAAAGTACAATTTAATCGTGGAGAATGGGGTTGTATGGTAGACTTAAAAGCAGGGTATCGTGCTGTGGTTGATGCCAGAGAGTCAGACTTAGGAAAGGACGTATTAATCTCATCGATACCATTTGGTGCCAGTGTATTTTTGGATAATAATTTTGTTGGTGAAACACCGGTTGGACAGTTAGCCAAACAACAGAAAAAAGGGTTATTCAAGAAAAACACACAGCCTATTATAGGTAAACTGCGTGTGCCATTAGTCCCGCAAGGTAAGCACACTTTACGTGTCGTTGCAGTACCGGATATGGCAATGGGCTTGGAATATGAATTCAAGTTTAATATTAATAACAGGGAACGATCAGTGAATGTAGATTTGTTTAACAACAGGCATGAATTTTCTGATGGTGAAAGTGGCAGTAAAACTCGAGATCCGTTCGATGAACTGAATAATAATAATGGCGATTCAAAGGATCCTTTTGACGAGTTGGATAACTTTTAACTGGAGGGAAATAAAATGGCAATTAAATTATTAAGGATAACATATTTCATTTTACTAGCTATAACTCCTGTTTTTGCCCAGGATGATTATGATCAGTGGCTCAAGGGGCAGGATGCCAGCTTTTCAGGTGTTGCCCGTGAAGAAACGGCAGAACTTGCCGCAATCTCTAAGGAGTTTGATAACTATGCTGCAGAACAGGATAAACTTTTTCAAAGTTTTAAAGATGAAGTAGAGAAAAAATGGGATTCCTTCAGGTTCAGCGGCAAAAAGGTCTATGTTGATTATGATGATGATTTGGATGCAAGGGGATCTATCGATTTTGAAAAGGGTGAAGTTGAAATAGAAGTTATTGTAGAACAAAAGGATGGTGATTCGAGAGTTGATATAGAAAAAGTTGCCAAGAAAAAATTAGAAAAAAAGATAGAAACATTGGTTGTTAAGCCGGCTGAAGACAAAAAAGCAATCCTGAAGGATCAGGTGGTTGATAAAAATGGTAAAAAAATAACTGAAAAGAATGCCAAATCATTTTCTAAAGAAGTCGTTCATTCCAAGAAGCCAGTAAAAAAACCGATTAAATCCAAGGACAATAAGAAAAGGGTCAAATATTCTGTAAAATTCAAATTATTACCTGACCACTTAAAAACCAGATCGAACAGATATAAAAATGATGTTTTAAGCCAGGCTAAGAGGCATAATCTGCCCCCAAGTCTTGTGTTTGCAGTTATCCACACGGAATCAAATTTTAATCCCAAGGCGCGTTCACATATACCTGCCTATGGCTTAATGCAGTTGGTACCTAAATCAGGTGCCAGGGATGCTTACAGGTACATTTACAAAAAAGATAAATTATTAAGGGGTGGTTATCTTTATAATCCAGAAAACAACATTGAACTGGGCTGTGCCTATCTTGGTAAATTGAAAAATGTGTATTTCAAAGGTATTACTGATGAAGAAAGTACATACCATTGTGTAATCAGTGCCTATAATACTGGGCCAGGAAATGTAGCGAAAGCATTTACAGGCACAACAAAGCTAAAGCCAACCATAAAAAAGGTTAATACCATGTCTTCTAAGAAAGTTTATTCAGAACTCAGAAGAAAACTGCCATATAAAGAAACCCGGGATTACTTAACCAAGGTTACGAACCGCATGCCTTATTACAGTAGCTATAACTAATTTAGGAGAATAGAATGAATACATTTTTTGAACAAATGATGAATGATCCCATATTCTGGAAGATCGCCAGTGTCATCATCATTTTGATTTTGGTGGCTAGTTTTAAGAAGCTTTTTAAGCTGGCTTCGTTGCTCTTCTTAATCGTGATAGTTTATGCCGGTTATCTGATCATAACAGGAACAGAGCCGGATGAAATTATTGAGCAGTTGCAGGAAAGTTCTGAAGATGTGTGGGACAAGACAGAAGATTCGTTTGATGAAGTGAAGGATTTCACAGAAGATGTAGTGGAAGATGTGGTACAAGAGACAAATAAGGAAATTGAGGAACAGGTTAAGCACGCACCAAAGAAAAAAAAGAAAAAAAGCATTACCCAAAAGTTTAAAGATAAAGAAGATGCTATTATGAAAAAATTCAAGGAAGAAGAAGATGCTATTATGAAAAAATTCAAGGAAGAAGAAGATGCTATTATGAAAAAATTTGATAAGATGGAGTAGCTATAAAGAAAGCCACAGCGGAAAAGTAAATGGACCAGATAACAGAAAAATTATTTACCGATCCCCTTTTTGTAAAAATTGGGATAGTCTTAGCCATCCTAATCTCGCTCTCGCTTTTAAAAAAGCTGGTCAAAGTGGTTATTTCTCTTGTATTGATTTTTTTGATCTATGGCTACTATGTTTATTCAACCGGTGCCGAACCGGTAAAGCTTGATGATGTAAAAGAAAAGATTGAAGAATTAAAAGAAGTGGATGGGAGAAAAGTGAAAAAAACATTGGATAAGACAATGAAGGAAGTTAAGAAAAAAATAGAAAAGGGTTTGAATCAATGAGAATAGAGCTCTAGTCCATGGCGTCTGGTAAAGGACATATTGTAGGTGGATTTGTGTTTCTATGGTTGTTTTTGACAGTGCTATCCAATTATTTTTTTGTACCCTCAGCTATGGAGATAGTCATCTTTGCTGCCATTGCCATTATGTTCGCCCTATGGCCGGATGTGGATATTAAAAGTATCGGTCAAAAATTATTTTATACTATTTTCTTCATAACGGATGCTATACTTATTTTCTATTTTAAAGAGTTAGAAACTGCGGCTTACTTCGGATTACTAATTATTCTCCCTGTTTTGGCTAAACATAGAGGGTGGACTCATTCAAGGATTACGGCTGTTCTATTGCCCATACCTTTAATGCTTGTACCAATGTATATGTCTGGAGGGTCCTTAATGGAAGGATTACCCTATTATTTTGCAGCAGTGACGGGTTATTTCAGTCATCTTTTTTTTGATAAAAAATTATTATAGTTGCTGTTCAGGTATTGATTAATGGATACATCGAGTTAAAATGAGTTCTCATAAATCAGGTGGAGCTGCGCATGTAGTCCTTACTGCAATTCTCGTTAATGCGCTGGTCACAATTACCAAGGCCGTAGGCTGGCTGATCAGTTTAAGCCCATCGATGTTGGCAGAGGCCATTCATTCACTGGCTGATACCGTAAATCAATCTCTTGTATATATGGGTATCAGAATCTCCAAAAAGGGACCCACCCGAGAATTTCCAATGGGTTATGGGCAGGCAAGATATTTATGGAATCTAATTTCGGCCACTGGAATATTTTTCATTGGCTTTGGAATTACCACCTATCATGGTGTTTCATCTCTATTTGGAGACCATCATTCACAGGGATCGATTTTAGTGGTGATCTCTATTCTTGGCTTTGCTTTTATTGCCGAGGGCTATGCTTTGCTGGTCGCCTATAAAGATGTTTATTCCCAGAAGGGGGATCTATCATTATTTCAGTGGATAAAAGAAGGGGATGACCCAACAACAGTCGGCATACTTATTGAAGATTTTATTGCCGTTTTAGGTGTGATTTTAGCTGCAGTTGGCATCGTACTTACTTATTTATACCATAACCCGATTTTTGATTCAATTGCATCTATTATTATCGGCTTCTTATTGGGCGTTATGGCAATTACCATGGGCTATGCCAATGGCCGGCTTCTGATCAATCGTGCCATATCCGTCTCATCAGAAAATGAGATAAAGAATTTTTTATTGTCCCTACCGGAAATAAACAGTATATCAAGTTTGAAAACTGAAATTATATCACCCGAAGTTATTTCATTATCAGTCGATTTTAGTATCAATAGTGATACAATCAATCAAGATCCGCAGCTTGCGGAAGAAATCTCAAAAAACGATATGAATCTGGATGAATTAAAAGTAACTGTAAAAATGATTGGTCAATTCATTAATTCAATTGAAAATAAAGTGTATAAGCAATTCCCTGAGATCAAATACATTGACTTGGAAATAAACTAATTGTGGATTTGCTATGAAATTTAATATTAAGTTTACAAAATGAAGGTCTCCTTATTCAATATAATTTTTAGCTCCATTGTCTTTTTTAATATTATTTGTGCACAGAATGCACCTCAATCTAGCCCAGTCTCAAAAGCTGTAGAGTATTTCAAACATGCAGATACTTATTACTGGCTCTCCAGGGCCCGCGATAATGAGATTACTGATATAAATAAAGCGATACTTTACTTTGAAAAAGCTCAAGATGAGTTAAAACAGGCCGAAAAGTCCCCTGCAAATGACCGGCTTGATCAAAAGATCAAAAAAGGGTTAACTACCACAACTACACAGCATGATGATGTAGAAACTGAACTACATAATTATTTTCCACTTTTTTCACTATTACTCAACCAGGACGATGTGATAGTATTTTTTGATGACACTCGTGATGTTGCTATTGAGAACAGTATTGCTAATCTTTCTCCATCAGGATTGGGAAAGAAATACCTTATACCCATTTCTTACAATTTATCTGAACGGTTTGAGATAGAAGAAATTGCACACCAATATCTAAACAGCAATACCAATGTTTATGTGATTACCCAGCATGAATTGGCAGATATTTTATCGATTGCAGAAATTGACTTGCTGTATCAAGAGTCCCCCGATCAAGCGGTCTTAAATAAAATAGCCACCGGGTTTTCACAGGATGGGATTGGGCTACTGCGATTGGAGATGATCGACCAAGTCAATAATCTTTATTATGCTTCATCTCATTATCGGTACTGGAACAAAAGTAACGTGGCAATTGAAAATGAAACCCGCTCACATGCATTCTCCGAAGCACCGCACTCGGGTTCATTAATTCTTTTACTTTTACTTTTACTTGGAATACCAATAACACTGATTTATAATAAACTGAATCCGCAAAGTGAAGGCAGTTATCCCCACACCTGGTATGGATCAGCTGTTGCTCTATTGTCTTTTATCATTATAGCATTTTTGTTTCGCGCACTTTCCTTATTGGAAATAGATGGCGGGACTGCAGTATGGACTCCCAGTGGGTTGGGTTGGATCAGTGTTTTAGTCCTTTCCATGAGCCTGTTGCCCTTATTCCTGGTTTATGTAGGCTCAGCCAGGATAAAAACAATCGGGGTTGTATTAAATAACCCTGAAACGATCTCTACGTTGGTTTTAGGGACATTTCTGGGATTATTTACTTTATTGGCCATGGTTGCTACGGTTAGATTGGGAATGGAAAGCGCTTTAACAATCATAATCCCAGCCATTTTAAGTGCCGGCGTGCCAGCTTTTTTCTTAGGAAGAGCTTATTCCAAGTCGGCCATGACTAGCGACCAGATATCAAAGATAGAATCTTTGATACTGTTACCGGCATTAATAGTTTATACTTTTTTTGTTCTACAATGGGATTTCCAGATTCTAGTATATGCTACTCTTGGTTTACTGTTTATTACCTTTGTGGCGAATTTTGCACCGAAATGGATTATAGATGCACTTATTAAAGATGAATTAGATGAAGAAGATGAAGAAAAGTCAGGGATAGACTGGCTCATCCAAAAGATACGCGTACCCGAGTTTTATAATGAACCATGGAAAAAAGAATTTAATGATGTGGTTGATTTTGTTGCTGGAAGAGGTTTAGATGATTCACCCGAATTAGAAGTCGTCTTTATAGAAGCTGATATGGGTATGGGTAAAACCCGTGTTGCTAAAGAAATTGCTAAAAGTATTGAAGCCAAAATGAATGGCCTAGGATTCAGAACAGAAATATTACTAGGTGATTGTGACGAACCCTACGACGGTGCAGACCTGGTCCCTTACGAACCATTTGCCCAGGCTCTTGCTGATGTTTTAAATGTAAGCCGTTTTTCAAATCCTGCAAAAAAAGCAGAAGAACTTGCCAATAGTCCTGCCGGGAAGATGGTACAGGGAGCCATGGGCGCTGCCGGGGCGGGTGCCCTGGGAGTCCTGCTTGATGCCGGGGAAGATGGGCAGTCTCAAAAGGCAGATGTAGATGAGATTGCCAAGATCATTGCTGAAACATTGACCGAATTATGTAAGAAAGATGAAAATGGTAAAGAAGGAAAAGTTGTTTTCATTATCGATGATACGCAATGGATAGATCCTGATTCATTCGAGCTATTGGAAAAGATCATTGAGACACTCAATACAGAAGCAACATTCCAGGGCCAGAATAAGGTCAGTTTTATTTTTACCAGCCGTGGCGAAAATGATAAGAC
>Ga0066846_10001979_pt1 | contig 9555 bp, 9 predicted proteins | sample ETNtaG_33_FD_65489 | JGI IMG/M metagenome (GOLD analysis project Ga0066846, IMG submission 65489) | Marine microbial and viral communities from oxygen minimum zone, Eastern Pacific Ocean - ETNP201310SV76 | ecosystem: Environmental > Aquatic > Marine > Oceanic | place: Pacific Ocean: Eastern... | reverse complement strand
CACTGGTCTTCAGTACACTGCTCATAGTCCAACTCCTGAAAAGCCTGTTCCTGTGCCTCTTCGAACCGTTCCTGAGGGACGATCCTGAATTTCGTTGTTATGGCTTCGTTCAGAGTGTTCTGAAGGATTTTTCTTCGGACATCAGAAACCTGCCCAAGGATGGCAACGGGTAAAACAATACCCTCTGGTTTCTGCTCAGACGGACTGGGTGAGGAGGAGGAGGAACTGCAGGAAGACAGACCCACACTGGCAATAACAATCAAAAAAAGGATGGCATTCAGCCTCATCATCAAATCAAAGAGAGCGTCAGTTTCTTCATATCATTTTTTAATACTTTCAAGCGAAGATGAAAAACATTTTATACTCAATCAGAAGAAATATCGCCTGGGGAAAAAGGAAAAAATAAGTACGGGAAAAAGGAAAAAACTTGATGACAGAAGGCCATGCATGAGCCTGTTGGGGTTCAATCTCCTCATTTCATTGGATACCTTTTGAAGGAAAATTCAAGGGAAATTCGATGGGGGCAGAAGAACCGCGAGAGTGGGATTGATGCTCTTTTTTCAGGCTAAAGTTTTCCTCCAATCTGCCGATCAAGGTAATGACATTTCATGGGTGATGTCCGTGGTCAAACGGAGGCGTAATGTTTCCGGGAGGACCCCGGGCCTTTCTGCAGGAGGAGCGTGCCGGCGAACTGCCGGCAGAGGGAGGAGCAATCCGCCACGATTCGATCCAACAGCAGGAACCCCATGAACGTTCTTAGAAATTCATGGAACCCACAGCTGCCGGCTGAACTTTTGAAGTTCGGAGGGGTCAGGGTTGAGAACCGTCATTCCAGAGATGCGGACAACGCATGCCTGTGTTCAAGAGGAACCGGCATCGTTCTGTTTGCTTTCCGGAAGCCTTAGTGGTTCCCAAACCGCCTGTTGCCGCGGTCTTTCTGCATTCAGGAAGACGATGCGGGAACCAGGACCTTTCCAGCTTCGGTGGGATGCTGCGATGTCTGGTGAGATGCCTGTGCCTCATCGCCAGGTCGCATTGTTCTGCATTTTGTTCTGTGGCAGGTCTCTTCCTCATGTTAGAATCACGCTTCGGATCGTTCTGAAGAGAAGACCGGTGTCGTGTTTTCAAGGAAAGACTTGGCCTGTCACAGAGGCCGGGTGTGTGGTGGGTTCAGCTGAGAAACCAGTCAGCCTAGGAGTAATATGATCCTGAGGACCAAGGTGATCCTGATTGGACTGCTCGTGATACTGCTCGTCGGAGTCCCTCCCGGACTCGGTCAGCAGCCTCCTGCGGACAGTCGGGGGAATCTTTATTCGATCTGGCTCAAACTGTCCCTGATGGGACACAACCAGTCCGAGATCGAAGCGATACTGAATGGGGTCACTCCTGAACAGCTGAACCGGATCAAAAATCAACTGCGCCGTGATGTGTTGAATTCGTTGCGAAGGCTCAACCTCCAAAACGAGATCAACATGAGCACCACCGAGCAGGAGTTGTACACCATCCGTGAAAAAATCCGCACCGAAATTCGGTTTGCGGGGATGGAAAACGATTCCCGTTTGCGCAGGATGATCCGGCACCAGTTCGGGATTACCCTGCATAACATTTGAATCTTGCCAAACCGACCATCATGGTCGGGACTCCCGATAGCCCTCCACCCCCAAGGTGGAGGGCGGGTATCCAAATTGTGGAGCTTTTTCCTGTCATGGGGCAGACTGCGCCCATGATCCGTCAACCGGACTTAAAAAATTGGTTTTTTAGATTTTATTAAAGAGTTTGGTGGGCAGGTTTGAAGCCGGTCACCCGCTCGGGCCTCATTCTCAGGTTTCACACCCCTAGAAATCGATGCTGGAGTTCTGTGTCGTCCTGCAACTGAGATGAAGTCCCATCCCAGACGACCTTTCCTTTTTCGATGATGTAGTGCCGGTCTGCAATGCGCGTGAGGGCCTCGATGTTCTTGTCGACCAGGAGGATGGACTGCCCGGCAGACTTCAGGTTGCGGACGCAATTCCAGATCTCATTCCGGATCAGGGGAGCCAGCCCCTCGGTTGCTTCGTCAAGGATCAGCAATCTGGGATTGGTCATCAGGGCCCGTCCGATCGCAAGCATCTGCTGCTCTCCGCCTGAAAGCTGGTTTCCCATATGGTGAATGCGGTTGGGGAGCCTGGGGAAAAGGTCGAAGACCCGTTCAAGATTCCAGGGATTTTCACTGCGGGTGCGGTTGGACGCAGTGGCCACCAGGTTTTCCATCACCGTCAGGTTGGGAAACACCTGTCGCCCTTCAGGAACAAGGCTTAACCCGGTTTTTGCAATTTTGTAGGAAGGCAGTTCGCGGATTTCCTGGTTCTGGAAACGGATGCTTCCGGAACGTGCCGGAACGAGGCCCATCACCGAACTCAGGGTGGTGGTTTTGCCCATCCCGTTGCGGCCCAGCAGGGTGACCACCTCTCCCTCTCCGACGCTCAGCTGCATCCCAAAAAGCACCTGGCTCTGACCGTATGCGGTTTCCAGTCCGTTGATTTCAAGCATAGGAAGTTAATTCATCAACTTTTCGGACGTTTGTCAACAATCCTGCGGGCCTTGCCTGCAGAACGTTCGATTCCGCCTTTGGCTTCCAGCCGGACCTTGGCGGTCACGCCGATTCGATTTTTGATGTGAGACACCAGGGTCCGGACGATGTCTTCTGAAACCTCGGCTGAAGGCTCCGCCTCACGAGGTTCGCTCAGAACCGTCATCTCATCCAGCGCACCGTCACGGCTCAGTTCAATCTGATAGTTGGGAGAAAGCCTGGTGTCTTCAAGCAGGATTTCTTCAATCTGAGAAGGAAACACGTTGACTCCACGAACAATCATCATGTCATCGGAGCGTCCTGTTACTTTCTGCATCCTGCGCATCGTCCGGTTCATTCCAGGAAGCAAACGGGTCAGGTCCCGGGTTCTGTAGCGGATGATCGGAAAGGCTTCCTTGGTCAGGGAGGTAATCACCAGTTCTCCCGCTTCTCCATCAGGTAGGACCTCTCCGGTTTGAGGATCGATGATTTCCGGGTAGAAATGATCCTCCCAGAGATAAAGTCCGTCTTTCTCTTCAATGCATTCACTCGAAACCCCAGGGCCGATCACTTCGGAAAGTCCGTAGATGTCGAGGCATTGCATCTGTAAACGCTCCTCAATCTCCCGGCGCATCGAAACGGTCCAGGGTTCGGCACCACAGATGCCGATGCGCAGGGAGCTTTCCCGGGCGTCCAATCCCTGGCGGTCGAACTCCTCGGCCAGGGCAAGCAGGTAGGACGGAGTGACCATGATCAAGGCCGGGCGAAAATCGTGGATCAGCCGGACCTGCCGTTCGGTCAGTCCTCCGGAAACAGGGATCACCGTGCAGCCCAATTTTTCAGCACCATAATGTGCTCCAAGCCCTCCGGTGAAAAGCCCGTACCCATAGGCCACATGCGCCAGGTCCCCGGGGCGCCCGCCGCAGGCCCAGATGGTCCTTGCCATCACATGGGCCCAGGTATCGACATCCTTGCGCGTGTATCCCACCACCGTTGGCTGGCCGGTGGTCCCACTGGATGCATGAATCCGCACCACTTCTTCACGGGGAACAGCAAACATGCCAAAAGGATAATTTTGACGCAGATCCTGCTTCAACGTGAAAGGAAAACGCGAAAGACTTTCGAGATCCTTGAGGGATTCAGGGTCCACTCCGGATGATTGAAATGCTTCCCGATAATGCGGAACCTTGTCATAAGCCAACTTCAAGGTTTGTTCCAGACGTTCCAACTGCAGGGCACTCAGTTCATCTCGACTCGCGGTTTCTATTGCCTCCCAGGCAGGAGATTGACTCTGGTTCATGGTTCAACCTTCATAAGAACTTATTGTAAATGATGCATCACCGAATAATTCCTGATTCATCAATCAAAGAGAATGAATGTTTGAGGAACATGCATAAAGTCTGAGAGCCCGTACCCTGCTATGCGTGCATGGCGGAGCCATCCAAAATTATAACATTCAACTGAATAAGCAACCGTTCGAGGCAGGCCCTCCGTTTCGCTCCTCGCATGACGTACTTTGGTGTTTGCAGACTCATGATGTTTTTTCAAAAAACCATCATACGCGATTTAACTCAGCCCTCAACCCGCTTTTGTTCATCACGGGAAAGAAAAAAAGCAGGGGGACTAGACAGCTTCAAAAATGTCCATTAACTTAAATGGGGTATTATTTATCACTTGGGAGGTTAAAAAAATGAACGAGGTCTGCGAAGCCAGGCCGATGATTGGCAACGAAGCCATCGCACGCGGTGCGTGGGAGGCCGGTGTCAAAGTCGCGGCTGCTTATCCTGGAACCCCTTCGACTGAAATCCTGGAATACCTGGGAAGCTATCCCTCCGGGGATCTCCATGCCCAGTGGTCGACCAATGAAAAGGTCGCCTGCGACGTCGCCATCGGAGCCTCCTTCGAAGGCGTGAGGGCCTTGACGGCGATGAAGCATGTCGGCCTCAACGTCGCCAGCGACGCCCTGCTTTCCCAGTCTTACATCGGAGTCAACGGCGGGCTGGTGCTCGTCGTTTGTGATGATCCCGGCATCCACAGTTCCCAGAACGAACAGGACACACGCATCTTCTGCCAGCTTGCCGGAGTTCCGGTGCTGGAACCTTCGGATGCCCAGGAAGCCCTGGAATTTGTGAAACGGGCCTTCGACCTGAGCGAACAGTTCGACACCCCTGTCGTGCTCCGCAGCACAACCCGGCTTTGCCACACGCGCAGTCTGGTCTGGACCGGTGAACGGCTGGAACGGGAAGCCGGCGGGTTTCAGGAGAATCCGCAAAAGAATGTGATTATCCCCGCCCATGCACGGCTGAGGCACCCGAAAGTACTGGAACGGATGAACTCCCTCAAGGAGCATTTCAATGATCCGGAATGGTCACGCCTGGAAAAGGGTGATCCGAAATTCGGGGTGGTCACCGTTGGTCCAGTCTACACCTACGTCAAGGAAGTCCTGCCCGAGGCAACAATCCTCAAGCTTTCCTCGTCCTTTCCCCTGCCGGAGGAAACGCTACGGAAATTTTGTGACTCGGTGGATCGTGTGTTCGTGGCCGAGGAACTTGAGCCGGTCATCGAGCTTGCGATGCTGGCAATGGGATTGGAGGTTGAGGGCAAGCAGCTTTTTCCGCGCACCGGTGAATTTTCTCCGGAAATCGTGAGCAGGGGTTTTGAAAAAGCTGGGCTGCTGGAAGCTAATGAAGACCAGGATGACTGGGAAATTCAACCCATGGTGCGGCCTCCTGTACTCTGTGCAGGATGCCCCCACACCACCAGCTACATGGCACTCCGGGCCCTGGAAGCACGGGTGGCCGGAGATATAGGATGCTACACCCTGGCGGCAGTGGAACCGCTGAGGGCCATCGACACCACTGTGGCCATGGGTTCCAGCATTGCCAACGCCCTGGGGATGGCCAAAGCAGGTTGTGAGACAAAACCGATTGTGGCAACCATCGGCGATTCGACCTTCCTCCATTCCGGTATTCCTCCCTTGATCGATGCGGTCTACAACAAGGCCAATATCACCGTCTTGCTGCTCGACAACCAGATCGTTGCCATGACAGGAGGACAGGACCATCCTGGGACCGGAAAGACGCTTCGCGGGGAGGAGACGGAACGTGTCGATTATGCCGAATTGGCAAAAGCCTGCGGAGTGAAATGGATCCGTACCGTCGATTCCTACGATGTGGCGGCGGTGTTGAAAAACCTGCGGGAAGCCGTCGATTACCCGGGGGTCTCGATGCTCATCTCGAACCGGCCTTGTGTGCTGGATCCGGTTAAAATCAAGGGCGAACCGCTGCAGATTAATGCTGCCAATTGCACCGGCTGCCAGTCCTGCATGAACCTTGGCTGCCCATCCCTCAGTTGGAGCGGAGAATTCCACGAGGGACATAACAAGGTTCAGATCGATACGCTTTCCTGCATAGGCTGCACCCTCTGCGCCCAGGTCTGCCCGACCGACTGCATTCGGCCGGTGCTGAAGGAGGCTGCGTGAATCTGTCAACTCACCTTGCGGCAGATCAAGGTCAGGATTCTGAAATCGAGCAAAAACCCGGATTCCAGAAGAAGGGTCCGGTGAATGTGCTGATTGTCGGGGTCGGAGGCCAGGGGGTGATCATGGTCTCCAAAGTCCTGGCCAGGCTTTGCCAGAAATCCGGATTCCAAGTCAAACAGAGTGAAATTCACGGCATGGCCAAGCGGGGCGGAGCGGTTTTCAGCCACGTCCGTTTCGGAGAAGAGGTCTGGTCTCCAACGATCCCGGCTGGCAAAGCCGACATCCTGCTTGCCCTGGAATGGGCAGAAGGCATGCGCTGGCTGCGATATTTGAATCCCAAAAAAGGAACCTTCATATGTGACACACAACGGATCGTTCCTCCTTTTGCCTGCCGAAACCGTCAGCTTGGAGCAGAACAGACCTATGCCCGTGAAACCCCTTCGGCGATTTTCGATCGTGTGAATAACGGCTATGCGATTGATGCATCAAGGATGGCAGACGAACTGGGAAACATCCGTGTTGCCAATACACTTTTATTGGGATTGTTGTCCAAAGCACTGGATTTCAGTCAGGAGGAATGGCAGTCGGTGATTGAAGAGTTTGTTCCTCCCAAGACCAAGGAATTGAATCAAAAAGCCTTTCTTCTGGGACGGGACTGGGTAGAGCAAGCCATGGAAATGCCTCAAACCCATGAACCCCTCATGGATCCCGAGATTTCTTTTCTCAACCTACAGAAAAAATCTGAAATTGAATTGGAAATCACTGAGTCCTGGTGCAAGGGCTGCGACATCTGCGTCAAGATGTGCCCGGAACGTTGCCTTAAATTGAATTCGGAACAGGTGGTGGAACTGACAGACGCCAATGCTTGTACCGGATGCCGGATCTGTGAGTGGCTCTGTCCGGATCTGGCGATTAAACTGCACCTGCATTTACCTGAAGAAATCCCAAACTAAGATCATGGCTAAAGTCATTCAAAGCCTTCAGGGCAACCATGCCTGTGCATTGGGTGCCATTGCTGCAGGTTGCCGGTTTTATGCAGGTTATCCGATCACTCCTTCTTCTGAAATTGCAGAGCGGATGGCACTGGAACTACCGAAGGTGGACGGTTATTTCATCCAGATGGAAGATGAACTGGCATCGATGGGAGCGGTGCTGGGTGCCTCAATGGGTGGAACCAAGGCCATGACTGCCACCAGCGGTCCGGGATTTTCACTGAAACAGGAAAACCTGGGCTATGCCTCCGCCGTGGAAATCCCCTGTGTGGTAGCCAACGTCATGCGTGGTGGTCCCAGTACGGGGATGCCGACCCGACCTGCACAGGCGGATATTATGCAGGCACGGTGGGGAAGTCATGGAGATCATCCTGTCATTGTACTGACACCTGATTCGGTCAAGGAAATACATGACCAAACCATACGTGCCTTTGATTTGGCTGAAAGCCTTCGTGTACCTGTGGTAGTGCTCTTTGATGAAGTCCTCGGACACCTCCAGGAAACCTTTGAAATTGATTTAGAAAAAAAGGAAAACAACGTTCAGCGCAAGAAAGCCTCGAAGCGTACCAAGAATTACCAACCCTATGCGATTACCAAAGATGGGGTTCCTCCCATGTCGAGCCCAGGAGATGGACACCGAAGTCATACCACAGGATTGACCCATGCTGAGTCTGGATTCCCAACTCAAGACCCCGTCGTGGTTGATCGCAACATGATGCGGCTGTTGGGCAAACTAGAGAAGCATCGTGAGAAGATTGATGCCTGGGAAGAAGTTGAATGCTCCGATGCAGAAGTCCTCATTGTTTCCATAGGCATCACAGCACGTTCGGCAAAGAGTGCTGTTAGAAATGCCCGCAGGCAGGGGCACAAAGTCGGGCTGTTCCGTCCGATTACTCTATGGCCTTTTCCAGAAACGGCCCTCAAAAAACTGCTCGATGGAGTTCACACTCTTATTGTTCCTGAAATGAATGCAGGACAGTTGGTGCTTGAAATCGAACGTTTCTGCAATGAATCAATAGAACTAAAGCGTCTTAACCGAATAGACGGTGAAGCGATTGCTCCTGGAGACATTCTGAAACTTATTCACCAGGTTTTATAATTCAATCATGAATCAAAAAGAATTCGACCCTCGTGATTATCTGCGACTGAGCCAGTTTCCACATTTTCTCTGTCCGGGTTGTGGGCATGGAATCGCTCTGCGTGCATTAGTGTGGGCCATTCATGAACTGGAAATTTCCATGGATGATATGGCATTTGTTTCAGGCATTGGATGTTCAGGTCGTCTGACTGCATACATTGATTCGAATACCTTTCATGTTACTCATGGACGTCCGATTGCCTTTGCAACCGGACTGGCAATGTCTCGACCTGACCTGAAAGTGGTGGTTATCACGGGTGATGGAGACTGTCTCGCGATTGGTGGGAACCATCTTATTCATGCATGCCGCAGGAACATGGACATGACCTGCATGATGCTGAATAACGAGGTATACGGAATGACAGGAGGGCAGGTCTCACCGACTACTTCTGAAGAACGTTTTACACCAACCACTCCTGATGGAAACATCGAACCGGTTTTCGATGCCTGTGAATTAGCCCGTGCAGCGGGTGCGGGTCTGGTAGGACGCGAAGTGACATTACAAACTCCATCGCTCAAGAACCTGATCCGGGAAGCTCTCCTACACGATGGATTTTCCTTTATTGAAGTGATTTCCGACTGTACCGAAATCTATGGCCGGAAAAACGATCTTGGATCTTCTCCGGAAATGATCCTCAGCCAGAAAAGTTCGATGCGGCCGGATTCCTACGGCAACGTCGTCGATGTCCCCTTCCGTCCGAATTTCATGCAGACCGGGATCCTTTCGAAAAACGAACGTCCTGAATACGGGGAATCGTACCGTCGCAGGATCCTCAAACAACCCCAGGCCGGGGAATGATCACCCTATGAATTCCAGCAAAAACATGAACCCCTTAGGCGGAAAGGAACTTCAGATCCGGCTTGGCGGTGCCGGAGGACAGGGACTGCAACTCTGTGCGGCGCTGCTGACGCAGGCCCTGGCCCTGGAAGGAAAACACGTGTCCCAGTCACAGAGCTACGAACCGACTTCCCGGGGGGGACTGAGCCGCTCCGACATCGTTGTCGCGGACCAGACTCCCGACTTCCCACTGGTCACTGATCTGGACCTGCTGCTGCTGCTCGACCAACTGGCCGTTGAATCCTCCATGCCTCTGCTTAAAAAGGAAGGCACCGTGCTCGTAGACAGCAAGCGGGTTCCGGAACTTCCACAAGGTGCTTTCCGCTGCCGTTCCTTCCCATTCGTCGAAAAGGCCCGTGAACTGGGCAACGAAAGAATTGCCAACATGATCGGCCTCGGCGCCCTCTGCGGAATCAGTAGCCTCTGTGCAAGAAAATCCCTGGAAACCACCTTGAAGCAGAAAAGCCCTTCACGTTTTCTGGAACTCAACCTAAGCGCCCTGGATCTTGGATTTGCGATGGCTTTGAGTTGAATCTACCTATTTCTTTTTCCTAATTC
>Ga0066846_10001953_pt1 | contig 9620 bp, 15 predicted proteins | sample ETNtaG_33_FD_65489 | JGI IMG/M metagenome (GOLD analysis project Ga0066846, IMG submission 65489) | Marine microbial and viral communities from oxygen minimum zone, Eastern Pacific Ocean - ETNP201310SV76 | ecosystem: Environmental > Aquatic > Marine > Oceanic | place: Pacific Ocean: Eastern... | reverse complement strand
CAAACCCAGAACCACGATCCCTAAAAGTTTTTTCATTAATTATGGTTTTATCTCTCTATGTTAATAAGGGTATTCAGAAAAAGATTCTTCAAAATAATATATTTCTTTCTCAGGTCCATTATTATAATAACTTTCATCAGGTTCATCTCCTATTTCATCAGAAAATGTATCATCAGAATAACCTCTCATTAAATTCGCTTTTTCTAAAAACGGCGTATTCGCTGAATCAAATATAGTCCTGTCAGAATTTTTCATAACTTCTAACCATTTTTCTGGATTATCGGTATATATTTTATCATGTTCGTTAAGTTCGAGATCAGAATCATAATTACAAATAGCTTCCCAGTTCTTTTTTATTGATAAATCAATTGTTATAGAATGTCTTATTGAGGCACCATTCTTAAAAATTTCTTCAAAGGTAAATTTAAATTGTTTCATTTTCTTCCATCAGGGAAATCAAGATTGTCTTGAAAAAAGAATTTGTCATTTTCCAATCTTTCTGACGAAATTCGAAATGCATCTTCAGTAATTCCGCCGATATTTTGTTTTTTGATAAGTTCTATTACTTCATCTAATTCTTCTTGTGTTTTACACATACTTTCTAATTTATCATATAATTCATTCTTCCATTCTTCCCATTGTGTAGCAACTCTATTGTCAAATCCTTTGATAAATTCTGACAACTCTTCAAATTTCTTTTTCTTCTCGTCTGTCATATAGAATAATATATTTTTTTATTATCAGTGTTATCACTGTAAGTTTTTAAATTAAAACAAGCTTTAGGTATAATTTGAAATTTCATTTACTTAATCAATATTAGAGTGCTTCAGGATCATTTTTGTCATTCCAGGCTTCGACTATATTTCTTAAAGCACAGGCAACGTAATAGTCTAAATTTGGATCCTCTTTCGCTTTATCAATTTCACTTATTTGTTCTTTGGTTAATTCTACAGAGTCGTTAACTCCATACACTTCTTTAACATAAGTTTCCAACCATTCAGTTGCTACTTCATCTAAATGATCCTGAAGTTTACTTAATTTTTTATATACAAAAGTCATATTCTTTCATTTATTTAGTGAATTTATTAAATATTATTATATTTTCTTAGTCAATCTAAAAACTAAGTGAATTAATAAGTTCATTATGTTTTTCATATTCTTTAGTATTTTTAAAGAAATTATTTTTTGTCTTCTCTTCAAATTCTTTATGAAATTTGTGTGATTGTAAATAACCTTTATAATCATACGATGAATATAAAAAAATAGTTCTATCTAAGAGCTTTGGGTTAATTTTTTTTTCATTATTTAAATTATGTTGAAAACAATAGTCATATGAGTGAAAAATAATATTAATCTTCTCTAATTCATTTTTCTTCCATGAATTCTTTAAATTTTTTTTTTGTTCTATAATTTTTTTTGAATATACCTTTGAAATCTCTGGAAAAACTTTTTTATGCTCAAATATGTCAGGTTTAGTTTCATCTCGAGATATGTTGATCATTTTTTGATTATTAATTGATAAAAGAGGTACAACACAGTCTATGTGTCGATCTGGCTTAATTGTCCAATTTCCTAATAAGTTAGAGTCCTTTAAGATATTAGTTAAGTTTGATAACTGTATTCCTTTTACTTTTAGCTTTGCATTTAATAAATATAGTATTTCATCGATTAATTCTAAAAAATTTAGCTTAAAATTTTCTAATTGCTCAATATTTTTTAAATCTTCAAAAGATGTTAAATTAATTTTATTGTTAATATAGTTAAAAAATTTTGATGGAGATTTATATCTTTCATTAACTTTATTTATAAAAATATCCATATTTTCTTGTTGTTTATAATGTCTGACTAATTCTTTTGTTAAATAAATTAATTTTTCTTCATTATCAGCTTTTAATAATTCACCATTATAAATTACTCCACTATTATTAGTCTGATAAAGCATGTAATTTTTAAGATCATCTTTAGATAAACCAAATTTTTTACTGAAGTTTGTAACTAAAAAATTAATTAAAATATTCATAATTTTAATATTAAATTTTTGTTAAAATAATTATTTGAACTACTAATATAATCACAGGAACTACGGTTCTTATGAGTTCCATCGTGTGATTTATTTCATCAAGTTTTCTTTCTAGTGTCAATCTATTTTTTTTCATTTATTGTTCCTTTCTTTATTACAAAATATGTAAATATCTACTTTGATTGACCATTTCCAAATCATTAAAGTTTGCAATGGTTATTAATCGATCTCCTTGATCTAGTTTAATTTTTTCAGTTTGTTTAGGGTTTATAGATATATTTTTGATTTTTCTTCTTTGAGATTTGTCAAATTCATAATCAATTATTCCAATTAATGTTTCGTTTTTGTTTTGAAAGTATTTTTCTAATTCACAGAAAGTGGCTGTTAATTCTTTATCAACTAGTGTGTGAGCTTTAATAGTGTGAGCTCTACTAAAGAGTAGATCAATTAATTTTGTATTTTTAATATCAAAAGTACCAGCAGCCAGGTATTTACTGAGAATTGAATTCATCTCTATTACGTCATTACCAATATAAGGACTGAAGTATTTTTCTTTATAATCCTCTAATATTTTTTTACTTCTATAACCATTAATCTCAGTGATCATCGAATGATCTGTCACTTTGCCATCCTTTAATCTTAAGTTTGAAAAACCAATAAAATTATTAATCATAACATGGTCTTCTGTAGGGTTTTCTCTGAATTTTTGGATTTGTTGGTTGGTTTCATTAAAAAAGATATAGCAATTATCTTTTTCATGCTCCATCACTGTTGCCATACTCATATCTTTTGTAACATCCTCTAAGTTCTTTTCTTCAAACGTCACATTATCGTTAAGATCTTTTATCATTTGTTGACGATTAGACTGTATCTTCTCAAATGATTTATGAATTTGCAGTTGGTCTTTTGAAATTTGATCTTTTTTGATTTCAATAAACTCTATTTCTTTTGAATTAGATTTTTTAACTATTAAAATAATTTCCTCATTTTCATCAATTAATTTTATCAATTTTTCTTTAAACTTTTTCTGAGCACCAAATGGTGCAGATTTATATGTTAATTCAAGTTCGGGTTTACCTTTAAGGCCTTCTCCATCTGCTTTTGATGCTACATTTAAAATTACATCACCAGATCCTAATTTATCACTTAAAGAAGAGTTCTTATTTATTGAATATATTTGAAAACCAAATTTATTTTTTTCTTCAGTTTTCAGAATATGAAATATAATTCCTAATATGGGTTGGTTTATCTCTTCTTTGTTAATCTTATAATCTGGAATAAGTGGTAGAAATTTTTTATCAGTTAAACTTCCATCAAATTTATCTCTATAAACTTTAAGACTTTTAAGATTGTTGTAATAATTACTATCAATAATTGAGTTGATCAGGTTAGTTAGATAAAGATCATCGTTTTCTTTACTATAATCAAACATAGATATTTTGGTATCTTTGTTATCTTCCCTAAAAATAGGCGAAATATCTGCAACCTCTTTACTTTGGTTTTCTATATTATTTAGCTCATTAATTATTTGATCTTCATCTTTTGCAATACAAATAATTCCAAAATTTTCTGATAAAGGAAAATCTATTGGGCTATTAACAAATAATTTATTCCATGCCAAATTATGCCTTTGGTCGTTCTGGTAAAATCCAATAACTATAATGTTGTCACATAAAGCATTTAAATCTTTAATGGTTTTACCCTGGTTTTTTTTAAGGATTTCAGAATATTTTTTGTCATTTGGATCTATAAAATAAACTTCTGATCCTTCATAGCCAAATAATTTGTCATAAATTTCAGATAAATCAGGTGTGTTTGTGCATTGAGCTAGTAAAGAATTTTTTAAATTTGATGAACTTATAATATCTGGATCTTGCCAGGTATTACCCTGTTTCTTCATTTTCTTTACAATCAAATCTCGTGAATAATATAAATATAAAAGACCCCTTTTTTCATCTTGAAACTCAGCTAAAACCTTACATGGATTTATATCCCAATGTTTACTTGCAAGTAATGAAGCTAAGCTTTTACCAACTTCAACATCACAATCTAGTTCTGTTTTAAAAGTATCTCCTACATCAGGTTTTAAGATTATAATTTGCTTTGCTTTTCTTAAATTAATTCGATCTTGAAGACTTTTTTGCCAAGCATAACCTTTTCTTGCAACAATAGTTATATTTTTTGGAATTTTTATTACATTATTGATTTTTTCTAGAGCAGATAATGGTTCTTCGTTACTAACAATTACAAATGACTGCTTATCCTTGATGTAAGCATTACAAAGTTCGGTTATCAAAGGTATAAGTCTTCTACTAAAGTTAAAGAAGACTATATGATTTTCTTCCTCAATTTTAGTTTTACCTGTTCTTAAAGATTCAATTTTGTTGGAAATAAAATTAGTTATTATACCAATTAACGCTGAAAATATTATTATTCCAAAAATAGTAACATTAAATTTAAAGAAAAAATCGAAAAAGTTATTTTTGTCTATATCAAGACTAAAAATAGAATTTTGATCAAAAAATAAGTTAAATGTTTGCCATATAGTGGTTGTAAAAAAGTTTTCTTCAGTTAATAAACCAATTTTTTGTAAAATAAAAAGAAAAGTTGAAAATAATAAAATACCAACAAAACTAATTCCTATGAGAAACAAAATTAAATTAAATAAATTTTGTTCAAAAGCTTTGTTAAAACGATACTTGATAAACTTCCACATTATTATTAATTTAATTTTTTTTCTTGATACTGTCGATAGTTTTTAATTAATTCTACAACGGAATTGTGGTCTTTGTCTTTTTTCATTTCAGCCAATACATCTTCTATAGCTTTTTCTACATACATATTTTTTTTAAAATCAATACCAAAGTTTTTTCTAAATCTTTGCATGATAATTCTTGAGATTAAAACTAATTCTGCACAAACATCCAAATTTCTACCGACATTTTCTTTATCATATTGATTTAAGATATAAGCAATAACTTCAGTACTTCTGTTTTCAGATGTCTGTTTTTTATTGTTCATTTTTTATTTCCTTTTTAAATTTACATATATTGCAATTTTCACTACTTGGAGGAGATTTATCTTCATATAAAACATCTTGAACTTTGGTAATGTAAGATATCAGTTCCTCATCATTTTTTTCAATATCATACCACTTAGTGCTCATTTTGACTTCACAGTCTGATTTATTCACTTTGGTAATATTAGATGGTTCAAAACAAAGTATTCCAAGATTTTTTATAGGGTTTAATTTCAAACTTCCCTCACTTGGATTTTCCATTATCATTGCATAACTTTGTAATTGCGGTTTATATATAATAGGCTGATTGTCGCTAATAGTAGTAGTTTTAAAATCTACAACAGTATAACTATTTTTATGTTTAATATAGCCGTCAATGTAACCACCCAAGGTAAAAGGTCTATCTTTATTATCATGCAAAACTTTTGATGAAAGCTTCTTATTATAATTAGATATAATAACTCCTTCATCTAAACTACTTGATATAATTTTACTTGATTTATTATTGTAATATTTTTTATGTTCTCTATCAAACTTTGAAAATGTGCCTGGAAAAGATGTTTTAAGAACTATGTTATTTACTTTTTTATCATAATAACATTTTTTACACCCCTCATAACCAAATGCAAATTCACCTGCTGAATAATTAAATATATTATTTTGTTTTTTCAATGTTTACCTCCTAAATTTAATAAATCCATATTACTCCAATTATTAAAAAAAGCTTAGTGAAAGGTTTGAGGTTGATTTTCACTATTTAAAAAAATATCATCTATATTATGGCTGGATATCCAAGAAAATTATTATCATTAGAACAAGCTATTAAAAATATTATTAGAGAACTTAAAGCAGATGGTGTTAAAGATGCTACTGGGAAAAGTGAGTCCCATTTTAGAAAATGTAGTGATGAACAGGACAAAGATCATAATATCCATCATATAGACTCGATAAAGCTTGATTTAGAATTTAGAAGAAGAAAATTAGGAAACCCATTGTTAGAGGCCCATGAGTCAATCCTAGAAGCGGCAGACCTAAAACTGGGCAAATTTGATAGTACATCAAATACATTAATTGATATTAGTGCAAAGATTGGAAGACTTATGGAAACTACTAAAGATGCAATAAATAAAGAAAGTGAAGCTGGAACAAAATTTAGCAAAAATGAAAAAGAGAAAATCAATATTGCAATTGAAGAAGTTGAAAAAAAAATTTTAACTCTGAAGCAAATTGTAGATAATAATTAGATCATAGAGTACTTCATATACGCTGCTACAACTTCCTTATCTAATTGCATTGAATTATCAACGTATTCAAAACAATCTCTATTTTGTTTTATAGCTTCAATTATAATTTCTTTATTTTTTCTTAAATTACCTTCAACATAATTAATTGCTAAACCATTTTGCTTTACAGCAGACAACACTAAATCAAAGTCATCTTTGAATACATCTGGAATGTATTGTAAACAACATCCGTTTAACTTAATTAGTCTTTCTAAAAATAGATAGTTCAATTTTAATTTATCATCTAGAAATCTAAGAATATAGGCATGCTTTTTAATACAATTTTCTATGAATAATTTATTTAATTTATATTTTTTTGGAAGAAGCTCAAAAGCATATCCATGATGTTTTACAGCTAACAGTAAAAAATCTTGATCTTTAATAAATTTTTTGCCAACAAATTTTAAGGACCATCCGTCACTTTTAATTGATTCTAAAACTATTTCTTTATCTTCTCTTAGGTTTTTAGAAGCATATTTTAAAGCAAATCCACATTGTTTTACTGCTTCGAAAACTATTTCTCTATCTTGTTTAAATTTATTGGATACATATTCTAGCATTAACCCATATTGTTTTACTGAAGCTAAAACAATTTCTCGATCATCTTTTAAACTTTTATGTATATCATAATAAACAAACCTTTCATGCTTGATTGCTTCAAGAGCAACTTCCTTGTCTATTTTCAAAAAGACATCTAGTTTATCGTAGGATATTTTTCCTTGAGAAATATCTTGCAAAGTTTTTATTTTTAACTGTTTTAAAAAATTTTGTCTCATAATTATATCTATCATTAAAGTTTATAAAAAATTTAGTGAAACGTACCAATCTTCATTTCACTAACAATTTTTTTATTAAGATATAAATTTAGTTTAAATATGAAAAACACAAAAAAAGTGAAAATGTTTAAAAAAATATCAATAGTTATTTCAGCTTTTATTATTTCAATTCAACCCGTAAATGCTGATGAAAGTAATATTAACAAATTAACTCAGAAATTTAATCTCTTTTGGCAATGTATTAACAAAGAAGTTGAAGAGACTAAAGATTATCAAATTAAAAAATGGACAGAAGCAAAAAAACAAAATTCTAAAACATTAAAAATTGTACAACATAAAATTACTGGTTTTTTTAGTGACTTTCCGGAAAGGTAAATAATGATTAATAATGTGTATAAATTTATATCCTTACTAATATTTACAATATTACTTAGTCAATGTTCAACTTATACTATTAAACCTGACATCTCAAAAAAAGGTGAATTAACAAAAACTCCCAAATGGTACATAAAGTATAAGCGTGAAGATAAAAACTGGATGTATGATACTGCATCTAGTGTTTCACCAGACTTAGAGCTTGCCGTTAAAAAATCAACATTATTAGCCAAAGCTAAGCTTGCAGACCGTATTAATGGCAAAATGAATAATCAGACAAGTATTAATAAAGAAGAAACTGGTATAGATGAAAGCAATAGCATTACAGGTCAAGCTGAAGACACTATTGTTAATATTGTAGGAAATACTTTAGTAAGACATTATATTGTTGATCAAGTTGAAATTTTTTACACTCACCATAAATCCTATCGAGCTTACGTTAAAGTAAAAGTATCGAAAGACAATGTTAAAGCAGTAATTGATGAAATAAAGTCTTATAAAAAGCTGTCTAAAATTTCAAAAAAACCAAATAAACTAAAATCAAAAGTCAAAGAGGTTCTTAAAAACCTTGATTAAAAATATAATAATTTTAATTCTTGGTACTCTAGTGTGGTTCGCCTACACTGAAGAAGCTCATTCAGCTAATCAAGAAGACCAGTATTGCGATATCAAAATTACTTTAGTCAGAACTGTTGATGAAAATGGAAATATCATTAATGAAAAAAATGAAGAAGTAGTGAAATGTGATGATGGTATTAAACATTTTTTACAAGATGCAGGTATTGCTAAAGAATGTAAATATTATAATTGGATAGGTATGGAGGGTTATACTCCAGTAGAATACAGATCTCTTGCTTGTGAAAAATTGGATGGAGGATATGAGATTATTCCAAATTATACTGGCGTTGAGTAGTTTTTTTATTTTAACTAATTGTGTTGGAATTATTCCTGAAAAAGTAAATATAAACAAAATCAAAAAAGAAAGAAAACTCCCAGAACCAAATTTTTTTATACCTGATGCAATTTACGTTACTGCTGGGGATGGTTATCGTTGGGATGTAAGGCAATTTATGGATTTTAGATTTTGGTCTCCCCCCTATTTCAATGATAAAGAAAGTAATCAACACAAAAGTGCTGTTCATATGGCTTTAACACATGCAAAAGATTTTGAAATAGTAAGTTGGTATAGTGAAAGTCGTGCCGCTGGTGGAAAGGTAAGACCTATCTTTACTTATACTGCTAATGCAAGTTTATGTAGAGATTATCAATCTCTTTTATTTATAGATAATAAAGCAAGATCAAAAACTTTTACAGCCTGCAGAGGAATAGCTTGGGATGGTTTACTTTTTAATTATTGGGATTGGCCTGGTGCAGAAAAATATTTGAATTAAAAGGTATGTTAAAAAAAAAATTTAGAATAATCCTTTTGTTATCTTTAAATTTATTGATATTAAATTGTACAACTCCGAACCAAACTAAAACAGATATTAAAATTAAAGAATATGAAAGTTCAGGTTCAATATTAAGTGCAATTTCTCTTGGTGTTCCTGGAGCTGCAATTCTTTTTTTAACAGTTGATATAAATAATTATTTAAAATTTAATCTAAACAATAAAGAAATAGACTTACACGAAAATGCTATACATGTAGCATTAAATAATTCAGCTAATGGTGAGATAGTTTCTTGGCATAATGGTGATAGATTGTCTTCGGGCAAAGTAAGAGTTGTAAAAACGTATTATAAAAATGAGAAATATTGTAGAATTTTTCAATCATATATTAAATTAAATTTAGCAGAAAATCATACCACTAAACATATTTGTAGAATTAATAATGTTTGGCGTTTTTAACTTCTATAATTGCAACACAACAAACCCAGAACCACGATCCCTAAAAGTTTTTTCATTAATTATGGTTTTATCTCTCTATGTTAATAAGGGTATTCAGAAAAAGATTCTTCAAAATAATATATTTCTTTCACCTTTTTTTCATATTCAAAAGCAACATCACCTATCCACTCAGAAAATGTATCATCAGAATAACCGCTCATTAAATTCGCTTTTTCTAAAAACGGCGTATTCGCTGAATCAAATATAGTCCTGTCAGAATTTTTCATAACTTCTAACCATTTTTCTGGATTATCGGTAT
>Ga0066846_10001908_pt1 | contig 9752 bp, 7 predicted proteins | sample ETNtaG_33_FD_65489 | JGI IMG/M metagenome (GOLD analysis project Ga0066846, IMG submission 65489) | Marine microbial and viral communities from oxygen minimum zone, Eastern Pacific Ocean - ETNP201310SV76 | ecosystem: Environmental > Aquatic > Marine > Oceanic | place: Pacific Ocean: Eastern... | reverse complement strand
TCACATGAAACTGGATGGCTGATTAGTCCCCCGCTATCAGCACGATTATTTCAGAAAAGTGGACTGGGTATTCTTTGTGAGAATGATGGTATAATTTTGTCTTCTATGGAAGTACTTTTTTGTAATTGGCATCGACATTTGCCTTTACCAAGTGAGGATTGGTTTGAAGCAGAATTGCTAAAGGACCCCAACTTGTTAGCAAAGGCAGTAATATTCGATAATGCAAGGTCTGGAGGTGAACTTGTAATTCCATGTCCTAATGTTTCAGACTATCAGACTTCATCTGGTGCTTTCGCACTAAAATGGAAGAGAAATCAATCCCAATTCAAATCTGAACCTATGTCTCATGTCAGATGGTTTTGGACTTTTGAGACTTTAGATTGGAGTGAAATATATAGTTGGGCTGAAGAAGTTGAAAAATTAAACTGTAAGTGTGACATTTTCATAATCGATGAAGAGATGGAGGTCACCATGTACAGAGTGAGTTTTATTGAACCAAAAGGTTCACAAAAAGTATGGGAGCAACTTAACAGTGAAGAGCGAAATAATATTGCCAATATGTGGGAATGCAAGGTAAAAACAAAGTCCGGATTTTTCATACCTCTAGTGGGGCATTGGCCGTTGAATTCTATTGGTGTAGAACACCTTTCGGGGATCAATTTACGAATCGAAGAAGGAGAATGGCTTGAGGCAAAGATTCGTGAAATGGATTTACCTAACAGTTCATTACTTTATGATAACTTGATAAATCGTGGATTAATACTTCGCCCGGGTTTCAAATTCGGCTCTAGGTGGCGTGTTTATGACGATGAAGTTTCAAAGTCGCATGCACCTTGGTTACTTCAAACAGAAGATGAAGTCGCCAAAACCTGGGAAAGTGCCTGCTTATCTATTCGTTTAGCTGAAGGAGTTCACAAAAAATGGGTATGCGCAATTCAAAATAAATTCGCATGGAGATTTATGCAAGTCGAGCGTTGGTCGCCAGGAAAGGATTAGAATTAATCCAATGGTCTACCCCAAGCATCTATTTCTTGACCTGTGATAGAAACTTGACTAAAATCATTAATATTTTCTTCTACATTATTTTCTTCACTAGCATTTGCCACTTTTGGTTTCTCTCTAATTCCTAGAACCACCCAAATGGAAGCCAATATCGATGCTATTCCAATAGCCTTTCCAGGAGTAGTTAGTTTTTGAAAACCATTTTCATCATCCTTCTGTGCGGTTAATTCTACGTCGATTAGCCATTTCTCGCCTGATGAATCAAATATCACAATCTCTCCCTTGATTAGCATGTTTGGCGATAACAGTCCTTTTGGGTCAATTGATAAAATCAATTCATCATCACCCTGTAAATCAAGTTGGCCCTCTACACTAGCGATTCTAGATAATGGGCCATCAACTTCTGCTGTGAATCTTTGCATTCCACTTCCCTCACTATCTATTGCTATGTATAGAATAGAAGATGAGTATGCTTCTATATTTGCGCTAAATTCAAATTCTATAGGTCTACGAGAGATGGTAAGTACCTTCGTTTGAAAATCATATATTGATTCTCCGCACACAATTAAACCTGAAACCATAGACTCTGAGTTAGGATTTCCTGGACTTGAAAAGTATAATTCAACATTTGTTATTTCATCAACAACAATATTTGTTGTATTTGTTAACAGTACTCTTCCATCACTTGCTTCCATATCAATGGAGAATTCACAATTCTCCTCTGCTAAAACAGTTAGCAAAAGTGGCTCATTTGGAAGAATAGAAACTCCATGGTCAGGTGCATCGACACTAAATATGGGTTGGCAATTAATCGAAGAAAAGTTGACATAAGTTCTGTCAGTAATTTCAACTTCAACAGTCCAAGGTACCAATATTCCATCATGGCTGCGAATTTCTATCCCCAAATTTCCAAAACTCGTGCCATTTGTAAATAAGTCACCTTGTTCACCATCGTTAGCACCAGTTATAAGTCCATTATTCCCATCTGCTTCTATCACTACTAGATATGGTCGGTCAGGGTTAGCGTTCAATTCATTGTCTTCTAAATTACCAACACTTAGGTCTTGATATGTCACCAGTATTCCAGTTCCTGGTAAGTATGAATCAAAACCGAAGTCATCTCTATACTCAATCCAAACATTTTCGCTGTCAGATACTTTAACTTTCAAAGAGTTTCCACCTCTGCTTATTGATTCTAGATTGTATTGAGGGCCAATGCACCCTCCAGTTTTATTTTTTAACCATTCATTGTCAATTTCAATCGAGGTATTACCACCAATCAATGAAACTGTAGAAGCTGTTGGTATGGCTGGCCATTTACCACCACCATTCCAATTCCCATTTGCCATAATATCCCAATCACCAACACCCTTCCAAGGGTGTTGATTGATACTACCGTGTGATGGATATAAGTCATAAGCACCTAATTGATGTAGCATTTCATGCATCATCGTTCCAAAACCACTATCTCCTGTTGCTAAACTTGCCATAGTATAATGACCAATTTTCATTCCATCTGGGAGGTTAATTGCATCGTCAAATGTAGTAAAGTGACTCCATATTCTATTAGAATCTCCACCTTCTTCCTGACCAATTGATGTATGAAGAATCAATAAACGGTCTACCCACCCATCACCATCAAGATCATATTTTTCCCAGTCGACAAAATCAATTTGGTCATTGACTGCTTCCTTGGCAAGAATCATTGGTAGGTGTGTCCCATCCTCTGAAGAATCTCTTTGAGCTCCATAATCGGAACCATAGTATTGTAATTGGTATTCAGGTATTGTGATCGAAGAATATACATCAATATTTAGATTAGTGGATGATGCACTTAGTTGATTGAAGTAATCCGAGGCCCTAGGGATCAGTAAGTTTTCTGCTTCGTCTTTACCCCAGTTGCTGCTACCTGCGTCAAAATCCACAATCAGTACAGGCCAATTTTCCGTTTCTTGAAGTCCAATTAGTTCGACATCATCCGTTTGAATTTCTATTGAATTATCTCTAACCCAATCATCTATCTTCTCCTCAAAGGTCAATGACAACACTCCGACCAATAATAAAATCGCAGCAATAACTGCGCTTAATCGGGGGTGCATAGATGCCGCTGATGGGCTACATGTTTGAAATCTTGCTAATTATGACTCAACTAATCTGTATTTGCGACCTAATAATTTGATTTCATCTATAATAAGTTCTAAACTTTTTTCATCCATCATTATCAGGGCTTCATTTTCTTTGATAATTAATCCTTCATTATTTTCTTTTTTATCAGACAAAATAATTTCTAAATTTTCATATTTTTTGGTTAGTGATAGGATTTTACTTATTGCTTGAGTGACACTCCAAGGGTTAACTATAGATGCGATTAAAAATTGTGTATTAATTGAATAATGCTCTAAACTAGAGAAAGCCTCGGAGTTGTGCGAATACATTTCCATTCTAAGTTGACATTTCGATGTGAATAGGTTATTTTCTAAATGTTTATTCAAGGTTTTAGAATTGCACCCAAAAATAACAAAATCTGTAAACATATTTGTTTCAATTAGTTGGTATAATTTTTCTTTTTCATTTTTGTTGCTACATATTGACTTAAAGGTTACAAATGCATTGTTAGTCTCAAAATTATCGGGTAATATGTATTTATTATTACATTCACATTGTGAGAAAAGCACTTTTCGAGTAATTCCGAACTCATCAAAAATCTCTGGTCCATGAATGTATAAATCAGCCTTTGCTCTTATCCACGGTAGAGAAATTAGTTCAATGGTCGCATAACTTATCACTATCAAGGCGATTGAGAGCATGAATTGGCCATAAAAAGAGAGCAATATTAGCATTGAAATTATTCCATGAACTCTTAATCTCCACCATCTCGAATTACCTTGGTGCATCAATCCATTTACTCCTGCGGTAACTAATGCAGCAACGCCAGATATTATCAACACTTCAACCCAAATGACAGCCATCGCCATTGCAAGCATGGCGACAACGTCATATTTTGCTACAAAACCCAGATTAACTTGGTTTGTGTGACCTATTTGGAATAAGTATGGCATTAGAATAAAAACAGTTAATATGATATTAACAATGAATGCAATAGATCCTATTATTAACCAGGTTAGCAACCAATTAGCTTCCTTTTTCATTATTCCAGGGCGTGAAAAAATGTAAATTTGGTAAACTAATATAGGAATAATTGAGATGAATCCTAGAAGCGCTCCACTCAACCAGCGAATTTCACTCCATTTTGCAGGATTATACAAATTTGAACATTTTTCGGTACAAGGATCTAGAGTTTGTATTACAAATTCTAGTACGGCATCTATATTGCTGACCCAAAATATTGTGGTTAGTATCCAAATGAATATCATAATTGCAAATCTAGATGAAAATTCATCAATATGCGTCTGTATTGGAACTTGAGCATCTTGCTCGAGTTGCAAACTCATGATATATCCTCATTGATGTTAGACCAAATCAGTATATTGTTTTGGTGCTCTAGCTTGCACTATTGTGCGGTAAACTCCAAAAATTGACCAAAGCATCACCATTAGACATACCAGAATAATTCCCCACGATTGACTTGAGTCTAGTGACCAAGCGAATAATAATGCCAAACCAGCAGCTAAAAGTCCTCTTCTCAAACCCTGTGGCACAGCTAATCTCATATCTAGATGAGGTGGCCCTCCGCCAAATTTTCTTTCATAGAATTCTCCTTGAATGACCGCACCAACAATAATTATTGACAAAGTTGTCCAGTAGAATAGATTCCCATTGTCAAAGAAATCCTCTGCAATACCTTCTTGTCTTGCAGCCTCAGCTGCTTCAGGGTCTTCAACAGCAACAAATAATGAATCATAATCTCCCACACTGATAGTTCTAACTGCTAGAGATTCATTGTCATCTTGGTATGTAGTGTTTGGTGAACTAATTGAAAACGATAAGATATTCCATAAATCGCCTTCATCAAATTCTCCATTTCCATTTACTGCATTACCAATTAACTGTAAACTAACTTCACCAATGTCTGAATTTGGAGCAGTCCAAAACACTTCCCAGTCATTCCCTACAGCACCTTGTGAAATAGCACCTGGTTCTTCAGTTACTGCAATACTTCCTTCACCTGGAGTTAATGTTCCAGAATTATAATCCCAAAGCATGAAACCACCTTCGGAATTTGTAGCATGTTGAAGGCTGATTGTGAAGTTGTAGGTTTGCCCTATTTCATACGCTCTTGGCACTCCGGAAATTGAAATGACTACCTCGGTTGAAGGTGCGCCACCTCCGTGACATGAACAACCAGTTTCTACTACTAAGTCATCACCATTTTCCCATGGCGGGCCATCAGGCATTGCCAGTGCTGGGGCAATAAGAAATACCGTTAACAAAAGAATCAGTAGTTGTTGAGAACGTCGCAACATAACCTCACCCATTTATTCCAACAGTTACATGTCTTTGAACATTGCTTACTATAATCACTAAATTTCTTTAATAGAGTTATTTAGTTGAGTAATCATTTTCTTTCCATCACCAAACAACATCATTGTTTTATCCATGTAAAATAGGTCATTGTCAACACCAGCATAACCAACTGACAAAGAGCGCTTGACAATAACCACAGTTCGTGCCATGTCTGCATCGATGATCGGCATTCCTGCCAATGGACCTTCTCCACTCCTTGCTGCCGGATTAGTAGTGTCATTAGCCCCAATAACCAATGCCACATCGCAATCTGGGAATTCTGAATTAATTTCATCCATTTCAATTAATTGCTCATAAGGTACATTTGCTTCTGCAAGTAATACGTTCATATGCCCAGGCATTCTTCCTGCAACTGGGTGAATTGCATAACTAATTTCAGTATCGAATTTTTCTTTCATCAAATCTGCAAATTCTTTGACTTGGTGTTGACATTGTGATACAGCCATACCATATCCGGGAACTATGATGACTTTTTGTGCACCATCAAGCATCATTGCAACCTCGTCAGAATCAGAGCCAACTTTCGTTCGTGTCAACGATTGTTTCTCTCCTGTACCACCAAATGACTTGAACAGTACGTCCAGCAAGGTTCTATTCATTGCCTTACACATGATGAATGTAAGAATTAAGCCAGATGCTCCAACTAGTGAACCTGCAACAATTAGAACAGAATTGGTGATAATAAAACCTGTGAAAGCAGCCGCAATTCCTGAAAGTGAATTCAGTAATGATACAACAACAGGCATATCAGCACCGCCAATCGGCAAAACCAGTATTATTCCAAGTAATCCCGATATTGCGATTAGAGAGTAAATGTATTGCTTATTTGTTGGATCCTCAATACTTAGATAGATCAATACAGCGGCAGCAATTAGAAGTAAAATTTTGACGCCATTAAGCCAACTTGGGCCCCATGTAGGAGTTTTAATCCATTTGCCAAACACACTCACTCCACCCTTTAATTTGTACATTGCAAGCAATGAACCGGTTAATGTCATCCATCCAACAACTGCTGAAAGTCCAGCAGCAACCATTGTGACTGTCAATTTAAGCCCTGTAGGTATTTCTCCCCCCTCTAGGTAGTTCCAAACTTCAGATAATGCAACAAGAGCAGATGCTGCACCACCAAAGCCATTGAATAGAGCAACTAATTCTGGCATACCAGTCATTTCAACTTTCACTGCCATCCAGAATCCAATAAGTGAACCGATAACTAATCCAGCAATCACTAGAGTCCAATGCGCCCCACCCTCAAGGTGCATATCTAGTACAGTAGTTAGAACAGCAACTAGCATTCCAAGTGCACCTAATTGGTTACCACGAGGAGCGGTTTTTGGATGTCCAAGTTGCTTGAGTCCAAAAATGAACAATGCAGCAGAAAGTAAGTATCCAATTGATGTCCAATCTCCAAACTCCATTTCAAGCACCTCTTCGCTTCTTTCCAGCAATCATATTCAACATTCTATTTGTAACAGCAAATCCACCAACCACGTTAATCATGGCCAAAACTACAGCAATGAATGCCAAGATCCCTGAAAATGCTGTATCTCCAGCCTCATAAGCGACATTTGAACCGATTAGAGCACCAACAATACTTATTCCTGAAATTGCGTTAGCACCGCTCATTAGTGGTGTGTGCAAAGTAGCTGGAACTTTGGTAATCAATTCAAATCCTAAGAAAATAGATAATACAAATAATGTTAAACTTCCAATTAATAATTCTGGTGTCATTCTACCACCCCGGCTAGTCTTGTTTGTTTAGGATGAAGTTCTCCATCTTTGCAGATCAAGACCCCCCCCATTCCTCCAACATAAAAGTCGGAACCTTCAGGGGCTCCAACCAAAACATCATCATCCTCGGAAATAACTACTTTACCATCATCAACAAGTGATGTGATGAAGGTCGTAAGATTATTTGAGTACAGCATACTTGCAGTGTTGGCAAGAGTACCTGGTAAATTCGATGTACCGACAATAATGACTCCATTTTTTGTAGTAATTACCTTTCCAGCCACTGTACTTTCACAATTTCCACCGACATCAGCATTCATATCTACTACTACTGCACCAGATTTGAAATTATCAACAGCGCTAGTAGGGACTGTAATTGGTGCAGGTCTACCAAATATTCGTGCGGTAGTGATTATGATATCTGCGTCCATGGCAACGCCACAAACTGTATCATTTACCTTTTGAATAAATTCAGGGGTAAGTGGTTTAGCATATCCAGATTCATCTTCGAAATCATCCATTCCGTCTACTTCGATAAATCGTCCACCAACAGATTCTATTTGTTCTGCCGCTGACTTTCTTACATCAGATGCATATACTACTGCTCCAAGCCTCTTGGCAGTTGCTATTGCTTGCAGACCGGCAACACCACTGCCCATGACCACTACTTTAGCAGGTCTAACTGTGCCAGCAGAAGTGGTCATCATAGGAATTCCCCTAGGAACATTTGCTGCACCAAGAAGGACCGCCTTATATCCAGCCAAGTTGTCTTGGCTTGAGTTGACATCCATCGATTGAGCCCTTGAAAGTCTACGAGGTATCATGTCCATTGACATTAGTGTTACTTTAGCCTCCATGCATTCATTGACACTTTGTGGATTTCTAAATGGATCAGAAACGCATGTAAGATTTGTACCACTATTTATTCCATCAAGTCCAGGGTAATTAATACAGATAACATTCTCACATTCCAATGCTTCTTTCCTCGAAACTATCTTTGCACCGAGTTCTTCGTATTGAGAATCTAAATAATTTGCATTCATGCCAGCACCCTTTTCAACTAGTACTTCAAAACCTGCTTTAATCAATTTCTTCATACTTCCTGGAACTATTGCAACTCGTGCTTCATTTTCAGGTTCTTTAGGGACTCCGATTCGCATAGATTTACACCTTCAAAAGCCGCAATTTCTTGTGGCTTGTTTGATGCCAATAAGAGGGGGTTTTTAGATAAGACGCTTATTATCTAAAGTTTTACAGTTCAAAAATAATTCGAGTTGACCATGTTACTTATGGACATCCATCTATACGGCGGTAATAACGAGGATTAGTTATGAGCGGTTCAAGGAGAAAAATTGCAGTTATAGGAGCAGGAAATGTAGGTGCCACATGTGCATTTGTTTTGGCTCAAAAAAAGTTAGGCGATATAGTATTGCTAGATATTTACGAAGGTTTTGCCAAGGGTAAAGCCCTAGATATGTCTCAAAACGGGCAAGTTCTAAACTATGATGGAAACCTCACTGGAACTTCTGATTACTCAGATATTGCAGGGGCAGAAGTTGTTGTTGTTACTTCCGGATTTCCGCGTCAGCCGGGAATGACTCGTGAAGATTTAATCGCTAAAAATGCGGGTATAGTTAAACAAGTGGGTGAAGGAATAAGGGAGCATGCACCAGATTGCACAATAATTATGGTAACAAACCCGCTTGATTTGATGACTTATCATATGCAAAAAGTAACTGGATTCCCTGCTAATCGAGTTTGTGGACAAGCCGGAGTACTTGATAGTGCAAGAATGACACACTTTGTTGCAGATGCTATTGGATGTTCTGAAGAAGATGTTCATGCTATGGTTCTTGGAGGGCATGGAGATACAATGGTGCCATTACCCCGTTTTACAACAGTGGGTGGAATTTCAATAACACATTTGCTCGATGAGGATACTATTGATGCCATTTGTAAGAGAACCGCATCTGGAGGCGGAGAAATAGTCAAATTATTAGAAAGAGGTTCTGCTTTCTATGCACCGGGTTCCGCTGCTGCGATAATGGCTGAGGCTGTTTTAAATGATCGTAAGAGAATGATACCAGCATCAGCCCATCTAACAGGTCAATATGGTCTTAGTGATGTCTATATTGGAGTTCCAGTAATTCTTGGAGCCGGTGGCATTGAGAGAATTATTGAGTTAGAACTTAGCGAAGAAGAATTATCAAGTTTGCAAAAGTCTGGAAACTTCTACAAATCACAACTCACCGAACTTCTTGGTTATTGATTAACGATAACCAATGATTTATACGTTCCCTTAGTGGATACTTTTTGTGGATTTACTTCAGAATTATCAAGAGTGCGCAGAATTTTAATTCCACGATTTCTAGTACGCATCCTAGTTAGAATCTCTTGACCTGTATAACAGCCCTTTGATTCATGAACAAGTTCGTTTATTCCGCAATTATAGGGAATAGAGCCTCTGTTTATCTCGTATCCATACCAAGGAATTTGGTGTTCAATCCTCCACTCATGAAATTTTTGAGTCATTT
>Ga0066846_10001906_pt1 | contig 9753 bp, 10 predicted proteins | sample ETNtaG_33_FD_65489 | JGI IMG/M metagenome (GOLD analysis project Ga0066846, IMG submission 65489) | Marine microbial and viral communities from oxygen minimum zone, Eastern Pacific Ocean - ETNP201310SV76 | ecosystem: Environmental > Aquatic > Marine > Oceanic | place: Pacific Ocean: Eastern... | reverse complement strand
GACCTCGCTCTAACGAGCGGGGTCTTTTTTTGTTTTTTTCTATAAGGATTTTGACAACTATTCTGGCGGGATTTTCTTTATCTGGCTGAAAACTGCTATTTCCCTTCTCGTTTATCTTCGATAAAGTCGATGATAGTGATCAGGCACTTGAATATGCCAAAAGTCACGAACATTCCGAGTAGCAACTGAAGCAAAGGCGGCAGGGTGCCTGCAAAATCAATAAGGAACTGTATTAAATTATCTATTTCAAGTTCTCCCTGGAGTTTTGACGCCTGGAGCGTTAACACGTTGTTTTATGAAGACAGACCAGATTCTAAACTGGAATCCCCTCTTTTGCAAACAGGTTTATATCATCGGAATACTGTCAGTAGCATTTGGTGGTGCATATTTTGTATAATCATACTACTCATAATGGTCGGAAATTATTTCTGAGATATCACATGCGAAATCGAACACTCACAAAAAATAATTCTCACGCCACACAAAAAATACTGTGGGGTCGAATAAAAAAAACAATAGCACTGCTCCCTATTATGATGGTAGCGGGAATGATTCATCTCAACACCGCCCGGGCCGCCAATTATGTTGACACTGGCAATGGAACGGTGCGGGACCTGAAATCGGGGCTGATATGGCAACAGGCCGACTCATATCATGAACTTAAAAAAGGAATGAACTGGTATGAGGCGCTGGAGTATGTTGCTTCTAAAAACTCTGAAAAGTTCGCCGGGTTTGATGACTGGAGGCTCCCCACACTAACGGAATTGAAGTCTCTATACGATCCATCGCGTCCCATAAAAAGTAAGGACAATGAAAGAATCGGGTTACCCAGTGCGTTTATAAACGGTGGCAGTTATTACCTGTGGACCAATACCGAAAGGGGACTAGACAACGCATGGTATTTTGGACTCGGATTCAAAGAAGACTATTTCAATCTCAAAGAAATGGGGGACCTGGACCAGGGTGTTAAAATGGTTAGGGGAAAACCCACTGACTAATAAACACTTTATTCGCTAAAATATTCTAGATCGCGCCCATGCTTCGTCCCTCTAATTAAAATCTAAAGTGACGTATTAGGCATCTTAACGTCTGTCGAGGAGGTTAGAAGAATTTTACCCTTAAATTAACCTGCATGGCGATCCATAATTCTTCTTGTCAACTGGAAGAAACTCAAGTGGACCGCCCTGACCCCAGAGGTACCTGCATGAAACTGTTCTGCCGATCATCAACCGGCCTGAGTTGGCCTGCAAACTTTTTTGTCCGTACATCAGTCCTGCTACTAACCCTAGCGATCTTTCCGGAATCCGCTCTGCCACAAGGCGAACATGAGCACCATAGTAGTAAAGCTCCGGGTAGCGAATACCGCGTTAACGAAAAACCCATGGAACATCATCATGGTGATGACGGTGGTGAAGGCGATTTGTTTCGCACTCGAGGAGCTCACGGCGATTTAGGTGCATCTAAACCTGAAATGGAACAGACCGAAGGCCTGCTTGCCAGAGGACGCAACATATACCTCCATATGTGTGTCTTCTGCCATGGAAAAGACGGCAATGGTGGTGGCGCCGCAGTGGAGTATCTTTATCCCTGGCCGAGGGATTTTCGCAGGGGTATTTTTAAATTCCGTTCTACCCCAACGGGTTCTTTACCCAGAGATGAAGACCTGTACCGAACCATTGTTAAAGGCGTTCCGGGAACTTCAATGCCTGCCTGGGGTGATGCTTTAACACCCCAGGACACATGGGCACTCATTAATCTGATCAAAAACTTCTCCCCGCGTTTCAGCAAGGAACCTCAGGGAGAAAAAATCACTGAAAACGATCCCCCGCCTGCAAGGCCTGAACTAATAGCCAAAGGCAAGGATCTTTTCACCAAACATAAATGCGTTAACTGTCACGGGGAATCATTACGCGGTGATGGCGAACTGGCGGATTCATTATTTGATGCATGGAAACACGCTGTCTTCGTTCACGATATTACCGCCCCCGCTTATTACAAAGCCGGATTCGAAGCGGTGGACATCTTTCGGACTCTGAGTTCAGGTCTCGATGGCACCCCGATGGGCGCGTACTCGCATCTACCGGAAAACGACCTTTGGGCATTGGTTCACTACATCCGCTCACGGTTCACCAAAGAAGCTAAAAAAGGTGAATTTGAAACAGATGTCTATTCCTTCCGCAAGGACTTCGAATTGAACACCGATGTTAACAGCCCTATCTGGGATGGAGTCAAAACAACCAATCTGGTGTTGCGGCCTCTCTCGGCACGACGTGATGCTATAGAAGTTATCAACTTCGCTTCCGTCAATAACGGCGAACAACTCGCCATCCGGCTAAAATGGGAGGATCCGACCAAAAACGCGTTTTCTGAATTGACCCAGGATGTTTTCCGCGACGGCGTGGCTGTCCAGCTTGCCCTTGGTGAGGTCACCCTGCACACTCACGGTCACAACGAACCTTTCTTTGGAATGGGTAATCGTGGAAAACCCGTAAACATCTGGCACTGGAAATCCGGCCTTGAAGAAACACTTGAAGCCGAGTCGGATATGGAATACTCCACCGGGGGTGTCGATATGGACGCGCTTATTTTTGGCGGCGTCATGTCAAACCCGGTCTTCCGACTTAACAGTACCGGAGATAACGCTGTGGAAGAACTCAACGCCGAGGGATTCGGCACGGTGACCCCCCAACCTGCTGACAAACAGAATGTAGAAGGCTTTGGCGAATGGAAGGATGGTGTGTGGACGGTTGTGTTCCTACGCGATATGCCAAAAACAGGGAAATGGGATGCCGATTTAACTCGCAGGGAACCCAGCCTGATCGCCTTCGCAGTTTGGGACGGACTCAAAGAGGACCGCAACGGTCGCAAAGTAATCAGTGTCTGGCAACGCTTGAACGTTCTGGATAAATAATTTTGAGGCTCCTCATCCAGGGACAACTCATAGTTTCCTGCGCGATGATTTTTTGCACCCTGTTTGCCCATGGCGTTTCAGCCAGTACCGATGTGGGAGAACTAAACCGACTCATTCAACCCCACCTTCCCCAGCCCCTTGCAGAAGACAACCCGCCCACCGATACGTTCGATATCTCTATTGCGCTGAACCAGAATGAAGAACCTGTTGTGTTTTCAATTCCCGGATTCCATTCACTCGGATGCGCCAATTGCCATGAAGGGAAATCACTTCACCTTAAAGCTGCCAAGCGAATGCGCAGAGTTCTTAAACGGCTCAAAACGATACAACCTGAACTGACGATCATACCGCTTCGTCAGTACATCATCCAATCCTGGTCCGATGCCCTGCTCGCCCCACAGCAACTGGCCCACGCCACATTCGACACCATCCGCATTTCGCCCGCCGCCATTTTAATTGATGACAAAGCATACCAGGAAGCCACGCACCTTCATGAATCTCTTCACCTGACGCAAAAATTTATCGGCCCAGTCAACGAACTGGAAGCCTATGGACTCAACATTATTTCCGATCCGCGTTTTTTGATTTTAAATTTCCCTTACTTCGAGGATGTCGTAGAAACATTTTTCATCGACGACCTGTCAAAAATTCTCAATGGCTTTTACGCCCGACCAGTGCGAGAACAATTTAATATCCCCCGTGAAACACAGTGGTTTCTATCTCCTTTCGATGCAGAGCGACTTGAACAACTGCGACAAGCGATAGAAAAAATGAAACCGCTGTTAAAAGAAGTCACCCGATTGAACCGCGAGCACTCAAGAGAAGCCGCCTATCTGAGCGAACAGGCGGGGAACCCCGCTCTCCTCTTGGAAATTGTAGCCGCCAAGCACCTGCCGATCCCAACCCCCACCGTGTCACCGGAAACCCGGAAGAAAGCGTTTGAGCTGTTCGAACTACAGATGAATAAAACGGATAACACGCGCCTGGGTTATAAAGTGAACCGAAAAAAAGAAGCCCTGCTATTCATTCAGCATAGTTTAAAAGTGACAGACCCCATTACCCGGCTGACACTCTATTTCGAGTTTCTAAAAAAGCGTTTTGTTAAGCAGGAAGGAGAAATTATTCTGCAAGTGAAGGAAAAAGAAGAATTCGATAATTACATTGTGTCAAAAATCGAAGGCATCCAGAAAATGATCGACTATAAAGGTCTCAGCAAAATCGAAAGGGAAGCGGCGCAAAAATTAATCGGGAGAACCCCCTCTTCCCCCTGAACACAAAACTACATGACAGACCAATTTAAAAAGCCCCGGTTCCTGTCTCATTAAGACAGAAACCGGGGCTTTTGGAAAAATTCTGGATATTACAGGCGAGAGGCGGGGGTGATAGGCGCGGGGCCTTTCACATGATCCTGCAACGTCTCTTTCTGAACTTTCTGCTGAAGATTTATCAATCCATCGATCACCATTTCCGGACGTGGCGGACAACCCGGAATATAAAGATCCACCGGGATGATAGTATCTATACCCATCACCGTTGTGTAATTGTCGTAGAATCCGCCAGAAACTGTGCAGACACCATAAGCGACCACCCATTTAGGCTCTGTCATCTGATTATAGACTTTCAGTAAAATGGGCGCCTGCTTGTGACTGATGGTACCCACTACCAGAAGCAGGTCAGCCTGACGCGGCGAAAACCGTGGGAACGCGGCGCCAAAACGATCTAGATCGTATCGGGGACCCGCCACGGACATAAACTCCATCCCACAACATGCGGTGATGAATGGATAGATAAAAAAAGAATATTTCCTCGCCCAGTTAATCGCCTGCGTCATCTGCGTAACGATGACATTGTTTCCCAAGCTCATTTCCAGGTCAGATTGGTATAATTTGCCCATCCCATCAACTCCTTTACTGTCCAGTTACTATTACCGCTTCGAATGCCCCCAATCATAAAAGATTTCCCGGCAAAAGCAAGAAAATCTCTCCTTCCAGAGACAATTTTCCGCATCCAGTCGACACTTCTAAAGAGGCGACTCTATCGCGCACTTGTGTTACTTTATTGCTCAAACGGCTAATGAAATGTATAATGGCATCATCCAAAAATATAAGGAACCTGTGGAGAAGCAATACCATGCATTATGAAGGCAACAAGGAAGCTAAGGGTTATACCAAATCTATGTCCGAAACGGAGCAACTGGTTCGGGCCAATCTGAGCAAGGACGAAAAAACACTCGACATAACAGCGGGTTATGTTAAGGAATACGGTGCCAAGGACATCTCGAGATTCGAGTTTCTCAGCGAATTGACTTCGCTGGCCATGGGCACCAACCTCATGGGACCTCAGGGAGTTAGATGGCTGGCCCAGTCCAAAGTGCTGGTGAACCTGACCTCGCTTAACCTGTTTTATAATCAGATCGGTAACGAGGGGGTTAAATATATCGCGGTATCTGACAATCTTTTGAGCCTGCAGAATCTGAACATATCCGACAACGATATCACGGACGAGGGCGCCATATATCTGGCCAAATTTTTACCGCTGTTCAGCAACCTGACCCGACTCGATATACGATTGAACAAGATCAAAGAAGAAGGTAAAGAAGCGCTCCGCAAAGCACAGGAAAAGACCAACCTGAAACATCTGCTTCTCGACAAAGTCGAAGGCTTCCAGGTCAAAGCATAGGCTGATTAAATCTGCCGGACAGACTAGAAAAGTGCCGCTGAGCCTGTGCCGCGCTAAGCGGTAAAGCACTCATCCTTCGGCATACCCTTTGGGCAAGAAGGTCTGTGCTGGGTAACCAGTGCAAAGGTCAAATACCACTGGCTCAGGGTGACACGTTGAGGTCAGAAGGACCATTTGGGGGGGCTCTGTTAAATATTACTCAGCTCTATCCGGTCGGCATCAAAGACGCTTCGCGTATCGGTGAATTCGATTCCTATTCTGTCCAGACATCGCTCCACAGGTTTGCGGTTGTATACAAGCTTCCACAACAAATTGCCCATCTCCTGAACATTCTCCCGCAAATTGGAAAGACCATCCTCGCGAATAACCTGGAACAAGTCAAAATCGATAGCCTTCCAGCGTTCGTTCATGTCATTGCATTTTCGGTAAAACTCCAGTTCCCTTTCAACCGTCGGCCAGGTCCTGCGTAAAGGGTGAGCCTTGATCGAAGCAGGAAACCGCTCCGCAAAATCGCGTTCAATGGTTTTCACTTTGCCCAGATTAAAGAGATAGCCCGTCAATTTGCCGTGGAGTTTTTTCAATCCACTGACCTGCTCCATCACCGAATCGACCCATTTCCCACGCATCTCTCCGGTCAAAAAAGGATCGGGATAATCATTCAGTAATCGGCCCTGGATGGATTCAAGGTTACGATAGAACTCTCGCAAAACAGAATTGAGGTTGCCCACGGTGACGGGATCACCCGGATTTCTCGTTTCCCTGAGGGAGATGCTTTCGACCTCCAGCAGGCGGTTTGAATTTTCGATGAAGTTGATCTGGGGAATGTCAAGTAGAAGGGAAAACGTTTCTGGAGAAACCGCCATATCAATACCGTAGTTATCAGCAATCCACTGCCTCGTCCGGCGACACTTCACCACATCGCGCAGGAAATTGACCAACTGTTCAAGCGGTTCACCTGTTTGTTCAAACTGATCCAGATTCTGCCCGTTACCGAGAATTTTTTCTAAAATACGTTTGGGGTCGCGCACAAAATACCTTTAGGAATGAGAAATCATTTATCCCATTTTAGACGCTTGAAATAGAAAAAAACAAGATAGATCGAAACGACCGGTCAGTTGCAAGGTTGACCTGAAGAGGAGGGGTGTGAGCAGGATAATTATGAATTACCAATTTTTTTAACCACTTTTACGGATATCCGAAATTCTTTAGGCTGTTTCCTCCCAAAATCTCACAAGGCCATTCGCCCTCCGGTTTGCAAACCTTCAATAAACGTAATCATAATATTGCGGAAGGGCCCTGTTTTCCTTGTTGACAATCAGCTGTAAATCTAATATAAATGACAATCGTTTTCAATTTCATTAAATTGATTGAATATGGCGCCAAGTGTTTGGTTTGCCTAGTGAAAGTTTTTTATTGGCAGGCGTTTGTTCTATCAGTCGATGCAGAATAATAAATCATAAATAATCTTCGGAAGGTAATTATGTTAGACGCAATTGAATCTTCATTCAGTTTGATTACTAAAGGGGGCTTTATTATGTTCCCCATCTTAATATGTTCCATTATTGCGCTGACCATCATTTTCGAACGTTTGTATTACTTCAAAAAATGCCAGGAAGATCCGGACAAGGTTTTTGGCGCCTTGAAGGAACTGCTGGAAGACAAGCAATCCAAAAACGCTATGGAGTTTTGCAAGAATTCACCTGGACCGGTAGGCCGCCTCATGGAGGCAGGAGTTCATCACAAAAATACGCCGACCTGGAAATTGACCGAAAAACTGTCCGTAACCGCTCAAGAGGAAGTCAACAAGCTAGGAAAAAATGTAAGAACGCTGGAGGTCATCGCCACGATCTCCCCTCTAATGGGATTGCTGGGAACAGTTGTCGGAATGGTTCAGGCGTTCAACAAGGTTGCAGAGTACAAGGGACAAGTAGACCCAAGTATTCTGGCTGGAGGTATTTGGGAGGCATTATTGACAACGGCGGCAGGCTTGGCGGTCGCCATTCCGGTAACCGTGATGTTGCATTATTTTGATCGAAAGATCGAGAGCCTGACTTTTTTGTTGAGTAAATTCGGTCAATTGCTGATTCATCATTTTGACGAAGACCATCAACACCAGGATAAAATGCAAAAGAACGGGGTGATTTAACAACCCAGCTACGCACTCTCCAGATAATGAATAATGGAAAACGCCGATGATTTTAATGAAACCCCGCAGGAAAATTTCCAAGCTGGACATGGCTCCCTTGATCGACGTGGTTTTCCTACTGTTGATTTTTTTCATGTTGACCTTCGCCATCCAGGGACAGGGAATGGACATCAGTCTGCCGGAAGGACAGTCCGCGGATGCCCAGACAGAGGAGAGCTTGATCGTAAAAATCAACAACGATGAAAAGATCAAAATCAATAACGAATTGGTTTCGATTGAAAGCTTTCAGGAAACAATTGAACAGAAATTAAACGGGCGCATCGATAAAACAGTGGTCATCGAAGCGCAACAAACAACTCGCTACGAATTATTCGCCAGAATTCTGGATCTCTCCCGTTTGGCGGGAGCCGAGGGGTTTTCTATTGTTAAATAGACCAAAAGAGGCATTTATCGTCCCTATTAAGCCACGGGGACAGTTTCGGCTTGATCTGGTGCCCATGATCAACATCGTTTTTCTTTTGTTGATTTTTTTCATGCTGACTTCGTCCGCTTTCAAACAATCGGAAAAAGTCGATTTGCCAGAAGTGGAGTCGTCTGAACTCAAAACAGAGAAAAGTATTACGCTCCTGATCACTTCCCAGAGGCAAGTTGAATATGAGGGGGAGTCTATTTCGTTAGACGCCCTTCTTCCTGTGTTGCAAGGAGAGCTTCATGATCGGGAAAAAAAGATCGTTGAAATTCAGGCGGACAAAGCAGTTGAATTTAAACTTTTCGGGGATGTCATTGATGTCGCCAAACAAGCAGGCGCCGTGGACTTTATTTTGGCGACTGATGCAATGCAATCCGAATAAAATTTTTTTAATTTAAAAAATGACATCCTCTCTAAATAATTCGACAAGTTACTCGACGATAATGTCGCTGGGCGTGCATTTTATATTTGTCATGTTTGCCGGAAATTATATTTTGTCTCAGGATCGGCTGATCTCTCCGCCTGACAAAACTTTCAAGCTGGAAATCGTCAAAAGAAAGTTACCGATTCTCAAGAAACCTATCAGGGAAATTAAAAAGACGAGGGTGGAGCAGGCTGTTTTGCTAAAACCCAGAGTTTTGCCGAAGATCGTACCCGATGTTCAGACGCCGCCCACAAAGCTGGAAGTCAGACAGGTCACGCGCGTTGTTCCGCAGGCGTTTAAACCACGAAGCGTCAGCGCAGTGCATGTGACCCAACATTCTGGAGCGACCCGGTCCGTCGTTGTGAGCGCCCAGGCAATACGCGTACCCCATTCGGCGCCAAGGCGGGTTCAGGTTTATGCGACAACCCAGCCTTCGTCCCGGAGAGGACGGTTGATCCGGCGCGACACCCAAAGAGTTTCCGTTTCATCGTTCCAGCCCAGGGCCATTCAACCCGATGAGATTCCACAAAAAAATCAGGGTAGCCATGTCTCCCGGATGAGGTCAACCGTAACAAGAGTCTCGCTTCCGAAGTCGAAGCCCCTGCCTTTCAAGGCATCGGGCAAAAAGCAGGGGAGTAGCCATGTCTCCCAGATGAGGTCAACCGTCGCAAGGGTCTCGCTTCCGAAGTCGAAGCCCCTGCCTTTCAAGGCATCGGGCAAAAAGCAGGGGACCACAACTATAAAGTCGGCTCGGATTTCCTCTGAGGCTAAGCAATTTGCCTCAGCGTTCGAGCCCAGACCCGTTCCGAACATCATCGATCAGGGAGCATTGAAAGGATATAGCCGTGGAGTCCAGCGCAAAATTGCCGCGAGGAAAAAGTATCCCCGCAAAGCGAAGCGGGAAGGCAAAGAGGGACAGGTAACGGTTCAGTTTACTGTTATGAAATCCGGAAAAATTAAGGATCTGTTGTTGGTCGCCGGAACGTCCTATGCTGAATTAAATAAGGCCGCAATGGATGCCGTGAAGCGGGCCGCCCCCTTTCCGGGCCTGCCAGAAGAACTCGGTCAGGATTTTTTAGAACTTGTATTACCGTTTAATTTTACTATCAAAAAATGATTATTAA
>Ga0066846_10001899_pt1 | contig 9772 bp, 9 predicted proteins | sample ETNtaG_33_FD_65489 | JGI IMG/M metagenome (GOLD analysis project Ga0066846, IMG submission 65489) | Marine microbial and viral communities from oxygen minimum zone, Eastern Pacific Ocean - ETNP201310SV76 | ecosystem: Environmental > Aquatic > Marine > Oceanic | place: Pacific Ocean: Eastern... | reverse complement strand
AATTGTCCTGAAGATGAGTGTAGAAATGTTTTTGTTGCTCCAGATTTTCTAAAAGATATGGTAGAAAAAAATTGGCTTGGAGATAAAACTGGTCAAGGTTTTTATAAAAAAACGAGAGATAAAAATGGGAAGAGGGAGATTCTTGTTCTAGATCTTAAATCTATGGAATACAGAAAAATGAGTAAAACAAAGTTTGATGTAGTTGGTAAAGCTAAGGCAATTGAAAACACATTAGATAGGTTTAAATTTTTAATTAACGGAGATGATAAAATAAATGTGTTTTATAAAAAAACATTGGCTGGACTATTTTCATATGCACAAAACAGAATCCCTGAAATATCAGATGATATATACAGTATTGATGATGCTGTAAAAGCAGGTTTTGGATGGGAGAATGGCCCATTTGAAGTATGGAATTCTATCGGTATTCAAGAAGGTATTGATCTGATGAAATCATATAATAAAAAACCTGCAAAATGGGTAGAAGAATTAGTTAACTCAGATAATAATAGCTTCTATAATATTAAAAATGGATTCACTTATTATTATGATATTTCTGAAAAGAAACATCTAATTAAGCCTGGTCAAGAATCATTTATAATTCTGGATAATATTAGAAAATCTAATCTAGTATGGGAGAATGAAGAATTTGTTATAGAAGATCTAGGGGATGGTATTCTAAATGCTGAATTTAGATCAAAAATGAACTCAATAGGAGAAAATGTATTGCTAGGCATAAATAAAGCAATTGATTTAGCTGAAGAAAATTTTCAAGGACTTGTAATAGGAAATCAAGCAGCTAATTTTTCTGCTGGGGCAAATTTGGCAATGATACTTATGGCTGCTGCAGAACAAGAATATGATGAAATAAACTCTTCTATCAAAAAATTTCAAGAAACAACGATGCGTTTACGCTATAGCAATATTCCTACCATTGCTTCAGTTCAAGGCATGAGTCTAGCAGGTGGTTGTGAAGTTTTAATGCACTGTGATAAAACAATAGCAAATTCAGAAACCTATACAGGCTTAGTTGAAGTTGGTGTTGGCTTAATTCCAAGTGGTGGAGGAACAAAAGAAATGACATTAAGAGCTTCAAATAAATACAATAAAAATGATGTAGAACTAAATATCCTTCAAGAATATTTTCTTTCAATTGGAATGGCAAAAGTTTCTACTTCTGCTCATGAAGCTTATGACCTAGGTATATTCACTAAAGGAAAGGATGTAATTGTGATGAACAATAATAGTCAAATTGCAATAGCAAAAAGTCATGCAAAAATTATGGCTGAATCAGGCTATGTTCCTCCTTTGCGAGAAAAAAATATTAAAGTTTTAGGAAAACAAGCATTAGGAATGTTTCTTGTTGGAACTCATTCAATGGAATCAGCAAATTATATAAGTGAATTTGATAAAAAAATTGCTAATAAATTAGCATATGTAATGGCTGGAGGAGACCTTTCAGAACCTACAATGGTAAGTGAACAGTACCTGCTAGATCTTGAAAGAGAGGCTTTTCTAAGCCTTTGTGGAGAAAGAAAAACATTAGAAAGAATTCAACACATGTTAACCAAAGGGAAACCTTTAAGAAATTAATTACAATATGAATACTGCGTATATTATTTCAGCATACAGAACTGCAGTTGGAAAAGCTCCTAGAGGACTTTTTAGATTTAAAAGACCTGATGAGCTAGCTGCAGAGACCATTGAATATATGGTAAATAAAATTCCTAATCTAGATAAATCTAGAATAGATGATGTTATTGTTGGCAATGCTACTCCTGAAGCAGAACAAGGTTTAAATATTGCTAGATTAATAGCATTAATGGGGTTAAAAACAAATGATGTGGCAGGGGTTACTGTAAATAGATATTGTGCTTCAGGTCTTGAAACTATTGCAATGGCAACAGCTAAAATTCAATCTGGAATGTCAAATTGTATTATTGCTGGTGGAGTCGAAAGCATGAGTATGATTCCAATGGGAGGATATAAACCTACTCCAGATTATAAAATAGTAAATCAAGGAAAAGAAGATTATTATTGGGGAATGGGATTAACTGCTGAAGCGGTTGCAAAACAATTTAATATTTCAAGAGAAGATCAAGATGAATTCTCATATAATTCACATATGAAAGCTTTAAATGCCCAAAAAGAAAAAAAATTTGATGATCAAATTGTCCCAATTAATATAACTCAAACATATGTAGATGATAATAATCAAAGATGTACAAAAAAGTATACTGTTTCTAAAGATGAAGGGCCTAGAGAAGGAACAAATATAAAGGCTCTTAATAAATTAAGAGCAGTTTTTTCAAATAATGGTAGTGTTACAGCTGGAAATTCTTCTCAAATGAGTGATGGAGCAGCTTTTACACTCATAATGAGTGAAAAAATGGTTAATGAACTTAATTTAAAACCTATTGCAAGGATGGTTAATTATGCTGTTGCTGGAGTAGAACCACGTATTATGGGAATTGGTCCAGTAAAAGCTATTCCAAAAGTACTTAATCAATCTGGATTAAATTTAAATGATATATCTCTTATAGAATTAAATGAAGCTTTTGCCTCACAATCAGTTGCTGTAATTAATGAATTAGATTTAGATAAAGATATAATAAATGTAAATGGAGGGGCGATTTCACTAGGTCATCCTCTAGGATGTACTGGGGCAAAATTAACTGTTCAAATCATTGATGAAATGAGAAAAAGAAATCTAAATAACAAGTATGGTCTTGTAACTATGTGTGTTGGCACAGGTCAAGGTGCTGCTGGAATTTTCGAATTTATAAAATAATTAAATATGATAGAAAAAATCAACATAAAGGGAGGAGAATTTATTGTTAGAGAAACTGAATCTTCTCATATTTTTACTCCTGAAGATTTTTCAGAAGAACAAAAAATGATGAGAGATTCAGTAATAGAATTTAATGACAGAGAAGTGATAGCTTATAAAAGCCGATTTGAAGCTAAAGATTATAAACTAACTGAAGAAGTTATGGAAAAGGCAGGCGAAATGGGGTTTTTAGGAGTTAATGTACCCGAAAAGTATGGTGGTATGGGTATGGGATTTGTAGCAACAATGATTGTATGTGAATATATTTCAAGTGGAAGCGGATCAGTAAGCACTGCATTTGGAGCTCACACTGGTATTGGAACTATGCCTATTTTATTTTATGGAACTGAAGAACAAAAGAAAAAATATTTACCTAAACTCAGTTCAGGTGAGTGGTTTGGCTCATACTGTCTAACTGAACCTAACGCTGGAAGTGATGCAAATTCAGGGAAGACAACTGCTGAATTAACAGCTGATAAAAAGCATTATAAAATTAATGGGCAAAAAATGTGGATTTCAAATGCAGGTTTTGCAAAATTATTTATCGTATTTGCAAGAATAGAAAATGATAAAAATATAACTGCCTTTATTGTTGAGAAAGAAGAAAATAATGGCATTGTATTAGGGGAAGAAGAAAAAAAACTTGGAATAAGAGCATCATCTACTAGGCAAGTGTTTTTTAATGACACAACTATTCCAGCTGAAAATATGCTAGGTAAAAGAGGTGAAGGATTCAAAATAGCTGTGAATTCATTAAATGTAGGCAGAATCAAATTGGGAGCTGCATGTATTGATTCTGAAAGAAGAGCTATAACAGCAGCTATTCAGTATGCAAATGATAGGAAACAATTTAATACAAGTATTTCGGAATTTGGGGCTATTAAATATAAGATTGCAGAAATGGTAACAAATGCATATGTTAATGAGGCTGCATGCTATAGAGCAGCAAAAGATATAGAAGACCAAATAAAAAAATTAATATCAGAGAATTATTCAGAACAAGATGCAGAATTAAAAGCATTAGAAGAATTTGCTATTGAATGTTCAATAATTAAAGTTGCTACATCAGAAGATATGCAAATATGTGCTGATGAAGGAATACAAATATTTGGTGGAATGGGTTTTTCTGAAGAAACACCCATGGAAGCTGCATGGAGAGATGCAAGGATAGCGAGAATTTATGAAGGAACAAATGAAATTAACAGGATGGTTTCCATCGGCATGCTTCTTAAAAAAGCAATGAAAAAAAATATTGATATTTCAAATCCTACTAAATCAGTTTTTAAAGAAATTATAGGATTACCATCATTTTCATTTAAATCAAAAGACTACTCAATTCTATTTACTGAAGAAAAAATAATATTAAAGAAATTAAAAAAAGTTTTTTTAATGATTAATGGATTTGCAGTTAAAAAATTTGGAAAAGATCTTGATAAACATCAACAAACAATAATGGCATTATCAGATATACTAATAGAAATATATATGGCTGAATCAGGTATACTAAGATCAGAGAAAAATGCTAAAAGATTTGGCCAAGAAAATTATAAAATTCAAATAGATATTTCTAGATTATACTTGTATAATGCAGTAGATATTATCTCTAAAGCATGTAAGCAAATTATTATTTCTATTTCAGCAGGAAATAAACAAAAAATGCTTTTAAGAGGATTAAGGAAATTTACTAAATATAATAAGAATCCTAATGTGATTGAAATAAGAAATAATATTGCAGAAAAAGTTAAAAATGAAAACAGATATTGTTTTTAAACAAAAAAAATCAAGACCACTCTCTTCTCTTATTTAAGTCTTGTTGAATCTTTAAATCCTGTTCAGATATAACTTTTAAATAAGATTGATGCTGCTCTATTGAATACTCTATTTTTTTGACTATTTCTTCGATAGATTCATTTTCATAATCAATTTTTAAAGCAGGTTTTATCTCCATAGTTTGTAATATATTTTTCTTTTTAATCCTAAGCCCTTTCTTATCAAAAGATCTTCTAAACCCATCGATAACAATAGGTATAACAATTGGCTTGTATTGTTTAATTAATAGTGCTGTTCCCTTTCTTATGGGTTTAAAAGGAGTAGTAGTACCCTGTGGAAAAGTAATTACCCAGCCATCATTTAAGGCTGTTCCTATTTTTGAAATATCACTCATTTTTACTTGTCTATTAACATCTTGCCCCTTACTTCTCCAAGTTCTCTCAATACTAACAGATCCTGCATAGGCTAATATTCTAGGCAATAATCCTGAAGTCATTGTTTCCTTAGCTGCTATGAAGTATAAATTTAATTTTGGATTCCATAGGTATCCAACATTTTTTATTGAATCAACCCTTCCTTTTAAACTTGCGTTAAATACATGAAACATTGAAACTACATCTGCAAAGTAAGTTTGGTGATTAGAAACAAATAGAACATTTTTATCAGGCAAGTTCTTTATAATATCTGATCCTTCAATTATTAACTCATTAAAACCTCGGAATCTCCTATGAGTTAAGGCTCCAAAAATTCTTATTAGCCATTTTTTAAGATACAGGATGTGGCCAAAAGGATTTCTTTTAATAATGCCCATATAAAAAATTTGATTATAAAAGTATGAAAAAAGTTATATAACCGAGCTAATAATATCCTTAACTTCTGACAATATCATTGCTGTAGCTCCCCACACAAAATGATTATTGAATTTATAAGCTGGAACAAGTGTGTCTAAATATCTGTTTGAAATATGAGACCCTTTTGTGTTTACGACGTTTTCCATATCTAGTAGCTGATCTAAATCAATATTAATTATTTCCTGCACTTCATTCTTATCCTTATAAAAATCAAGTTTTTTTGATGCAAATACCATAAATGGAGTAATATCATAATTACTAGGTGGGATATATAAATTCTTCAATTTTCTAATTAATTTAATCTCATCTACATTAACTCCAATTTCTTCATTAGTTTCTCTTAAAGCAGTTTCATATATATTTTTATCATTTTTTTCAGTTCTTCCTCCAGGAAAACTTATTTGTTTTGAATGAACACCATCATATTCATTTCTTAAAATTAATGTAAAAAAAATATTGTTCTTAATTGGGTGAAACAATACTGACACGCCTGCTTTTTTTGAGTTATTATATTTATTTTTTGATAATTCTAATAAGTATTTTCTATATGGTGGGGCCATTTTTAAATGAGAAATACTAGGATCACTAACGAAATCTTTAATTTTTGGAATAATTTTCAAAAATCTATTAATTGTCATTTTGAATTAGTTTAATGAACTATAAAATTATTTTTCTCTAATTTTTAATGACCACTCAAAAATAAATTTAGAAACTGTTACTTTATTCTGATTTATACCTTTAGAAGACAAAGTTATGGTTTGAGGAGTGTTGGAAGAAATAAGTTTATTCATCATTTCATCCATGTTATTTCCTTCACTACAATTAAAAACTATTGTTCCTGTAGCTTTTTTATAATAATTAGACTTACTTGAAATTAACAGCATAGATATACTATATCCACTTTTATTAATCTTATCAGTTAACATTAAAGCAGTGGTTAATTCAGCAGCCATTCCTTGTGCTGCCCAAAACATTGATTTATACGGATTTTGATTAAACCAATTATGGGTGATTTTAACACTACACTCATTAGAATTTATAGATTTTAACCTCGCACCACAAAAATAGGCTGCAGGTAATTTTGTTAATAAGAATATATTATATTTTAAAAATTTCATTTATTTTGATGCTAAATATTTTTCTGCATCAAGTGCTGCCATACACCCGGTACCAGCAGCTGTAACTGCTTGCCTATATACATGATCTGCAGCATCTCCAGAAACAAACACTCCAGGAATATTAGTTTTTGAAGTTCCTGGCTCATTTATAATATATCCTGTCTCATCCATTTCTATGTAGGGTTTGAATATTTCAGTGTTTGGCATATGTCCAATTGCTACAAAAAAACCTGTTATAGGAATATTTTTTTCTTCTTTCGTTTTATTATTTAATACAGCCACACTCTCAACAACACTTCCATTACCTAAAACCTCTATAGTTTCAGTATTATATAGAATTTCAATATTGTCTGTTCGCTCTACTCTTTCTTGCATAATTTTGGAGGCTCTAAATTCATCTCTTCTAACTAACATAGTTACCTTATTACATAACTTCGATAAATAGTGTGCTTCTTCACAGGCTGAATCCCCTGCTCCAACTATAGCTACATCTTGACCTTTGTAAAAAAATCCATCACATACAGCGCATGCAGAAACACCGCCTCCTAATTCTAAATATTTTTTTTCTGAATCTAACCCTAAGTATTTAGCAGATGCTCCAGTAGCAATAATAACACTTTCACAAAGTAGTTCATCTTGATCATTAACCCACAATTTTAAGCTATTATTGAAATCAACTTTAGTTATCCATCCATTTCTTATTTCAGTACCAAAACGCTCTGCTTGTTCTTGTAATTCTAGCATCATCTCTGTTCCAGAAACCCCTTTAGGATATCCAGGGAAATTTTCAACATCAGTTGTTGTAGTAAGTTGACCTCCAGGCTGTATTCCTTGATAAAGGATAGGGCTCATATTTGCTCTTGCTGCATAAATAGCGGCTGTATATCCAGCTGGCCCCGAACCTATAATCAAACATTTTATTTTTTCAGCCATAATAGTAATTCAAATATAAGAATAAATCTATGTATTTTTCTCTTTGAAATTATATAAAATTCAATAGTAGATGAATATTCTATTTTTTGTAAATTGAAGAAAAAATAAAATGAAATATTTTTTTATAAAATTTGTATTTTCTCTTTACTTTAGTTTATTCTCCACTACAATATACAGTGATGAATTCTCTTATGAAATAATAGTTTCTGATATTGAAGTGCCTTGGGGATTTGTTTTTTTAGAAGATAATTCAATGTTAATTACTGAGAGAAAAGGTGAACTAATCCATTTTATTAATGGGGAAAAAATAAAATTAAATGGGCTACCAGAGATCATTGCAAAAAACCAAGGTGGTTTATTGGATATAGAACTTCATCCAGACTATAAAAATAATGGTTGGATATATATCTCATATTCTTCTTCAAATGAAAACAAGAGTGGATCTAATACTTCCATAATGAGGTTTAAACTAGAAAATAATAATTTAGTTCAAAAAGAAATTATTTATAAGGCTCTACCTAATAGCAAAAGAGATAGACATTATGGAAGTAGAATTGAATTTGATGAAAATAATTATTTATACTTTTCAATTGGTGATAGAGGTAATCGAGATATAAATCCGCAAAATATTAATAGAGATGGAGGGAAAATATATAGAGTTTTTGATAATGGTGAAATACCAATTGATAACCCTTTTACAAGTAATAGACTCGCAAAAAAAGCAATTTATAGTTACGGGCATAGGAATCCTCAAGGCATGGTTGTTAATCCATTTACTAAAGAATTATGGGTGCATGAGCATGGACCAAGAGGAGGAGATGAAATTAATATTATAAAAAAAGGAGCTAATTATGGATGGCCCGTAGCTAGTTTTGGAATAAATTATATAGGAACAAAATTTACTGATAAAACTACAATGCCAGGAATGGAAGACCCTGTTCATTATTGGATCCCATCAATTGCACCTAGTGGCATGGCTTTTATTAATTCCGATATATATCCAAATTCAAAAGGAGATTTATTAATTGGATCATTAATATTTCAATACCTTCATAAATGCAAAATAAAAGATAATAGAGTTTACAAAGAAGATAGAATATTAGAAAATATAGGAAGAGTAAGGTCTATTAGACAAGGACCTGATGGATATATGTATGTTGGAGTTGAAAATTTAGGCATAATAAAACTTGTATTAAAAAAATAAATTAGATGTTAATTATTGGTATAACAGGAGGTACTGGAAGTGGCAAAACTACTATTGTAGAGGAAATAAAAAAAGAGTTTATCAAAAGTGATATTGGCTTTATTTCGCAAGACTCATATTACAATGATAATGGTGATTTAAGTTTTGAAGAAAAAAATAAAATTAATTTTGACCATCCCGAAGCTGTAGATTTTGATTTAATGATTAACCATTTAAACTTATTAAAGAATGGAAAAAATGTTAATCAACCTATATATTCATTTTTTGAGCATAACAGAACAGAAAAGACTAAATTAATAAAACCAAAAAAAATAATGGTTATTGAAGGACTCTTAATCTTAACTAATAAAAAGTTAAGAGATTTAATTGATATCAAAGCTTTTATTGATTCTAAATCTGACCTAAGATTTAATAGAAGGCTAAATAGAGATATAAATGAAAGGGGAAGATCTGAAGAAGAAGTTATTGAATTATTTAATAAAAGATTAAATGAAATGCATAAGCTGTATGTTGAACCAATGATGAAATATTGCGATATAATTATTGATAACAATACAAATAATTCAATAGAGATACATCCATTAATAAATATTATTAAAAATAATTTGTAAAATGAGAATTAAAATTCCTTCCATATTTAAAAATATTTATTTCATAATTTTTTTTCTATTTATAATATGGATGTTATTTTTTGACAGTAATTCATGGTTGATACACAGAGAATTGAATGCCAAGATTTATAAATTAGAGAAACAAAAAGATTTTTATAATAAAGGGATAGACGTAGATAAAGAAGAATTGTCAAAGATAAAAACTGACAGTGGGCTTGAAGAATATGCAAGAGAAAAGCTCTATATGAAAAAAGAAGATGAAGAAATATTTATAATAGCGTTTGATACTTTAAATGAATAACAGCTGTTATGGAGAAAAAAATATTAAATGAATTTGTTAAAACTGATCCTAATTTATGGAAAAAAAACATCCTAGATGATCTGCAAAAACTGGGATACAATGAAATTCCAAAATATAATTCTAAAGAAAATATAATAATTGAACCATTCTATAC
>Ga0066846_10001876_pt1 | contig 9840 bp, 10 predicted proteins | sample ETNtaG_33_FD_65489 | JGI IMG/M metagenome (GOLD analysis project Ga0066846, IMG submission 65489) | Marine microbial and viral communities from oxygen minimum zone, Eastern Pacific Ocean - ETNP201310SV76 | ecosystem: Environmental > Aquatic > Marine > Oceanic | place: Pacific Ocean: Eastern... | reverse complement strand
AGAAAAGATCTTGGATAGATTCAAGTATAAGATTAATCACAAATATAGACTATCGAAATGGATTGAAACATGGTACCATTCTAATTCATAAGGCAACCCTCATTCAGAATACACATTTGGAAAACTTTACATTTTCAATAAGTGATGTCATACTTAATGGAGAGTTCTATAATGATCAAAGATCTGGTGAATGGTTATTCAATGACCATATATCAAGTGACTTTGATCGTTTAATTGAGTCTCAATATTCGAATCAGCTTTCTCTGCATTGGACAAGAAAGCAGGTCTATGATAGTAATATGATCATAGATAGTGAATGTAGAGAGCCTTGGAACAGGCCACTGGACTGTGAGACATATAAAGGAAAATATTCAAATAATTTATATTTAGTTCCCAATCGCAAAATACAAGCATATGATTCCACTCCCATGGGTAATAGTATGATGGTACTAGTACCAGATGAGCAAGGTAATGATGTTGAGGTTCAGATCGTTGATTTTATTCAACATATCAATACATACCATTCTACCCATACTAGTGTCCATAAGGATAAGGGACATCGTTTTTTGATCAATGATGATTTTCGAAAAATAATAAATGAAAAATATTGGGAATGATTTTTGATTATAGTTATCATACACTCATACCTGGCCTCATAGATGTGAGACCTTTTTATAGTTTATATGAAGGTAAAGATTTAGTCTATTAATTGCTTTCATTTAGGAAGAGCAATATAGTGCTCAATCAGATTGATAAATGATCTATTTCTGTATAACTTGTTTAAAAATAAAACTTAATTCAGAGTTGATTTTATTCTTTATTAACAAAAACCAAGGTGTATCATATGATGAACACTCCTAAATACTTACTCCAAAATGTAGAGAAATATCCTAATGAGCCTGCCCTTTCCATAAAAGATGAATCGGGCCAGTGGCATACAGATACCTGGAGCGATTTCTATACTTCAGTGTTATCAGTTTCAAAATCAATGATCGCATGTGGTATAAATGGAAATGATAAAATAAGCATTTACAGTTATAATAGAAAAGAGTGGAATATTAGTTACGTTGCTGCGCAGCTAATTAATGGAGTGGCTGTTGGTGTATACCACACATGTTCATCAAATGAAGTTGAATGGATTGTTGGTAACTCCGAATCAAAGATCGTATTTATTGGAAATAACCCTAATGACAATGATGAAAAAGAAAAAATGCCAAATCATCGATTATTACAGGTATTGGACAACCTTGAAAAAGTAGAGCTTGTTGTTACAATGGATGGTGTTGATCTTCTTGACCATAAAAAGATAATATCATGGAATGAATTCATAAAGAAAGGATCTTCTTTGGATGATTCAGATGTTTTGAACCGTTGCAATAAGATTGAAAAAAATAATACGTCATCCCTGATCTATACATCAGGAACCACTGGCAATCCCAAAGGCGTTGAGTTGACTCACCACAATTGGACCTTTGAACTTGATATGGCACTCACGATCATGAGATTTGAACAGGGCGAGAAATATGTTTCTTGGCTACCAGGGGCACATGTTTTTGGACAACTCATAGACAACCATTATTGGATCAGAAGGGCTATGCATATGCATATTGTCGATAGTCCACTTAATACAGTCGACTATGCCAAAGAGGTGCAACCTCATTTATTCATTTCCGTTCCTAGAATATATGAGAAAGTATACTCTAATCTTATGGCGGCAATTGAATCTAAGGCCATCCTAAAATTTGGTCTGATGATTCCAGGTCTATCAAATGTTTTCAAATCCAAACTGAGAGCAGCTGCCGGATTCTCTAATGTCAGATTTGCGATCAGTGGTGCCGCTCCCATTAATCCAGATATCTTGTCCTTATTTCAAAAACTAGGCATTCCTTTGTTTGAAGGGTACGGAATGACCGAAAATACTGCTGGCGCATCTATGAACTATGTGGGTAATAATAAGATCAGTAGTGTTGGAAAGGCATTCCCCGGTACTGAGATCAAGGTTGCTGAAGATGGTGAGATTCTGATCAAGGGTGAACACGTTATGAAAGGATACTACAATAACTCTGATGCTACGACAGAGACCATAAAAGATGACTGGCTATATACCGGTGATGTTGGGAAGATAGATGCAGATGGTTATCTATATATAACCGGTAGAAAAAAAGAAATATATGTCAGTTCTGCTGGAAAGAATATTGCTCCACTTGTCATAGAAGAAACAATGAAATCCATTCCAATAGTATCTCAATGCTTTTTGGTGGGGGATGGAAGAAAATATTGTTCCGCGCTGTTCACATTGGACGTTAGTGTGATATTGAGAGATAAAATTGGTCTTGATAGTAATATCATCCCTAAAGACCCATTGCAACAGATCTCTCTACTAAAGGAAAATGGCCATGAATTATCTGACTTTACAGATAGTGAAGACATTAGAACTGAATTACAAAATGATGTAGATAGACTCAATCTCGAATTCTCAACACCTGAACAGTTGAAGAAGTTCTCAGTTTTACCAAGGGATCTAACAATTGACAATGGTGAACTGACACCTACATTGAAGATCAGGCGTAAACAGATAAATGAGAATTGGGCTGATGTGATCGATTCTATGTACGATAACTGATCTTGGAAAAGATAACATTTTTAGGTTGTGGATCCTGGGGGGGGGCCCTGGGAAAGTTGTTATCAAACAAGGGGATTCATTTAACCATGTGGCATCGAAATGCTGAGGTCGTTCGTACATTAACTGAGACAAGACGCCACTATTTGATTCCAGAATTGATCTTTCCAAATAATATCGTTTTCACCAATGATATCTCATCAGGGATTGACTCATCAGACATTATCGTTTTGGCCTTACCCTCACAAACAATACGAGGAATAATAAGTCAAAATCGATCAAGCTTTAATGATCAACAGATAATCGTTAACATATCAAAAGGCATCGAGAATGACTCTTTGATGACCATTAGCGAGGTAATCAAAGATACACTGGAAGATGATCATAAAAGTGTTGTCACACTATCAGGTCCTAGTCATGCTGAAGAGGTGATACGCAATCATCCTACAACATTGGTCGCAGCATCAAGAGACATTGAATCAGCTGAAAAAATACAAACCTTATTTGCAACCAAAATGCTACGAACATATCTCAATAGAGACATCAAAGGTGTTGAGCTAGGTGGTTCAATGAAGAATGTGATCGCAATAGCTGCAGGAATTTGTGATGGTATCGGATATGGTGATAATTCAAAAGCTGCCTTGATGACGAGGGGTATGACAGAGATCACTCGGTTGGGAAAGGCAATGGGAGCAAAAGGAAAAACATTTAGGGGTTTGAGTGGATACGGTGATCTAATTGTGACCTGTTTGAGCAAACATAGTAGAAACAGGCAATTGGGCCAATCTATCGGTGAGGGTATGTCATTAGATAGTATAACCACTGAGATGAAAATGATCGCAGAGGGTGTTTCTACTGCCAAGTCTGTACATCAACTCAGGCTGAAACATAAGGTAGACATGCCAATCCATGAGGCTATTTATCAAGTCTTATTTGAGAATAAAGACCCTAAAAGTTCTGTTGTTGAACTAATGACACGTCGACTAAGCGAAGAGGGTAATTGATCAAATATTTTTTTCGATCAAGGAACGGATCTCATCTGAAGAAGGCCTTGGCGCATCCGCAGAGATCAACACGCCAGCTTCGTCTATCAGCATAAATCTCGGAATGCCAAATATGGCATAGGATCTTGTTATTTGGCTCCATCCATCAGCCCATAATTGTACACCACCTAGTTCATCATCAGAAAGCATTTTGATCCAAGCCTCCTTATCTGTATCAACAGAGACACTTAGAAAGACAATATTTTTATCGACATAGTCCTTTTGTAGACGGTCAAGGGATGGAACCTCAGCGATGCAGGGCCCACACCAGGTTGCCCAGACATCTAAATACACAAGGCTACCTCTGAATGAAGATAGGGAGACCAATGCATTTTGTTGATTAGGATAGGAAAAATCTATGGACATGTCTCCATCATTTGGCATGTTGTCATGGTCAAATTTTCGTTCCTTCCACTTATTTGATAAAGTAGCAATTTTTTCTTTTTCTTTTTCATAACCATCTATATTCTTTATTCTATCTAAAGATGTCAGCAGTTTTTTCTCATAATCAACAAGAATCTTTTTGAATTCATTTGTGTCAGTAGATTGGAGTAATTCATAAAAGTTATATTCCTGGGATATGACTCTCGTATCCCACATGTATGATAATTCCTCCTTTGACCGTTCTGAAAAACTTTGTTTTCGCTTGAGGTATTTATTCAATGAGGAATTCAAGTTTTCCATTTCTATTTTTTTGAATTTTTCATCATTGATCTTATTTAATTCTTGAAGGAGAACTGTCTTGTGGTCATCAAGATATACTTGATACTCGCTCTCATCTTTTAGATATAATGCTTCGCCATAGAAATCCTTGCTCTCACTGGTGATGTATTTATAGGAAAGAAAGGAAGACTCTGCACTATTCTCATATTTGATCGTTTCATCAAATTCACGTGTATCCAAGGTCAAAATAATGGCGTCTCCAGGCTTGATATACATCCTTGTTCTTTCGCCATGGACAAAATTTGCATACTCTGATGAATCGCGATCGAATGTAATTTCGAATTGACCATTCTCAGTCAAATTAGCTTGATAACTAGTATCTGAAAAGGTAAAAGATACCTTGTCATTGATCTGGTTTGTTATGGTACCCTTTATAGTTATTGAACTTGGGTCCTTGCCACATGCAATAAATAGAAATGCTAATAAGCTAATAATATATAATATATTGGTTCTCATTTAACAAATTTAAGTTCTTTTGTCTTACGTCTGTAATTAATTATTCACTACATTCAGTTGTAAATAAAATCATATTATTTTCACAAAGTAAATAGGGCGAGAAATATGAAAATACTGACAATTACTAAAAATATAGAAGAATTCATTCTAGGTATCAAAAAACCAAAGGATCATTGGAAGAAATATAGAGTTCCTAAGAATAGTAAATAGTAAATATATCGATTTCCAACCGCATTCATGGTCATACTGGTCAATCTCTTTTAGAATATAATATATATCTTGATTAATTCTGTTGAACACCATTTTTATTGAAAATTTTTCAACGCTATTATTTACATTGTTGAATAATAACAAGTAATGTCAAATATCATGATGCCGTTCATTCTTTTGTTTGGAGTTTGTATTTGCTCTGGCCAGGATATATTTTTTATCAATCATCTCATAGAAAATGATCAAGAGGTTTATAGACCGTTTACCAATGAACCTATAACTGGTAAGGTATATCGTTCTTTCAATGATCGCATTATAGAATCCAAATTTGTTGGTAACGTCAAGAGATCATATAAAGAAGGATCATGGACCAGATGGTGGGAAAATGGGAGTAAGAAGATTCATGGAAAATATAATAATGGTATCAAAGAGGGCTTTTGGCATGAATGGGATGAAAAAGGTTTTTTACGGTTTGAGTCCCTTTATTACAAGGGCAATGTTATTCAATTAAAAAACTGCTTAGTTGATACCTGCGATTCTATATGGATTCAAGACAAATTTCGCATCAAATTTTAAATGATTGATTCTTCTTTATTTATCATCATCTAGAAAATAGAATGGTAAAAATAATCACTGATCACTCCATTTTTGAAGCGCCAAGAAAGAATCCAAAGAATTATAAGTAAATATGTTTCCCTACCTACCTATATTGTGGAAAATGTTCATCGTAAGAGAGATTAATGGTCAATAACTCTGTTCAGCCTATGATCTCAACGTATATTTGATGGGGTATCTTTATATCTCACTAAGTGCTCTTTCATATTGTATCATGTCAATATTCGTAAAATTGGCAGGAAATGAATTGATGACCATTCAGATCGTATTTGTTAGGGGTTTGATAACCCTGATTATCACATTTTTTATTTTAAGATATAAGAGAGTTACTACTTTCGGCCATAATCGAGCTGTGTTGATGATAAGAGGATTGGTCGGCACCGTAGCTCTTTTTCTCGTCTATGAATCACTCCAACGATTGTCACTACCAGAGGCAACCGTTATACAGTATCTATATCCAATATGTACAGCACTATTTGCCTCACTAATAATATCAGAGCATATTGGGAAGATATTATATCTTGCTATAGTGGTTGGTCTGGCTGGCGTGTATGTTATATTGGACTTTCCATTTCTTGGTTCTGTAATAATTCCCAGGTTGGATGCAATGATCGCATTATCTGGTGCATTTCTTACAGGTCTGTCCTATGTTATGGTCAAGAAAGCCTCTCAATTGAGAGAATCCCCCTATGTGATCATGTTCTATTTCCCATTGGTCACTGTTCCAATAAGTTTATTATTTCTTCCAGGGAATTGGATAGTCCCAAGCACATCTGCCTGGTTCTATTTGATTCTGGTTGGCATCAGTTCCCAATTAGGGCAATTGTTTCTGACGTATGGATATGAGATCCTCCCTGCAAGTAGGGCGGCCATGACCAGCTATCTACAGGTGCCTTTCTCAGTTATCGCTGGGATAATTATCTTTAACGATGTCATTACGATCAATTTCATGATAGGAACGATTATGATCTTATCTACAATAATATTGATCATCAAGAATGATGATGTTACGGTCCATGGAAATCCCTAAGGTATTGGAAGAATATTTACATTTTGTTACAATATTATAATCAATTATATTTGCTGGCCTTCTCGTCGAGGAATTCGAGAATCTGCCCTCGTAGTTCAATGGATAGAACAAGTGCCTCCTAAGCATTAGATGCAGGTTCGATTCCTGCCGAGGGCACAATCAATATAAAAGAAAACGAGACTATGTTAAGACCAAAGAAAAAAATAACTAGAAAAGAAATCCAAAGAGATCCATTTCTTGAAACTGTAGATCAAGCTCAGGCCCATCTTGAGGAAAATAGATCAAAATACTTACAACTAGGGATAGTCCTGTTGATCCTGTTGCTAGGTTATAATATCACTACAAATAGAAAATCTCAGAGAGATATTGATGCCAGTGCATCCCTTGGCGATGCACTCCTGACACTTGACAATGATGATCTCACCACAGCACAATTTCAATTTGAAACTGTTCTCAATGAATTTGATAACACACCAAGCGCATCTGTAGCAGGATATTACCTCGGAAAGATAAATTATAATGCAGGCAATATGGAAGAAGCGGGGAGGTACCTAAATTCATACATTAAGGTTAGTCCCAAGGGATTTTTAGCACCATCTGCAACTATAATGCTTGCGGATATATCAGCCAATGATGATCAACTGAAAGAGGCCATTCAAATACTCAATAAGGGAATTAGAAATGTTAACTCAAAAAAAGACCTTAGGCTATTGAGATTACGCAAGGCTGAACTTGAATTGAGACAAGGTAATAAAGACATTGCCAAGTCAATAGTTGAAGAATTACTCTTAGAACATGGAATTACTAATTGGAACAAACAAAGAGCTCAGGAGATCGTGGGTAGAATTGTAAGTTAAATCCTTGTAAAAAAGTAACATAAATCGTACTATCGCGGGCTGAAAAGCGGGTTAAAAACCCGCTTTTCTTTTGTATAGACAATGAATGATGCACTAAAAAATATTGTTGAGCCACTTTTAGCTCCGGATCAGGTCCTGTTGGATGCAACCGAGGATGTGCGTGGAAATTTCATTAGAATCACCATTGATTCAAATAGATCTCTTACCCTTGGTGATACGACGAATCTTACACGTTCTCTTAGAGAAGCTGGAGAAATAGACTCAAGATTCCCAGAAGGATTCAGACTTGAGGTATCGACTCCAGGACTAGATTCTCCACTTGAACATCCATTTCAGTATAAGAAAAACGTGGATAGAGAATTGGATATTGTCTATGTGGAAAATGAATTGGATATCAAGGTCACTGGTAAGATAATCAGTGCAAATGACAATTCATTTGATCTGAGCACAATAGATAGAACGATTTCACTATCATATGGCCAGATCAAGACTGCAAAGGTCAAAGTATCTTTCAAATAAAAATTAGGAGGACGTTTTGGTAAATAGAGAATTGATAGAAGTTTTTTCAGAGATTGCAAGAGAGAAGAACGTTGAGCGATCAGAATTGGCCACAATCCTAGAAGAACTATTTTTATATGTTATAGAAAAAGAATATGGTGATTCATCCAATTGTAGTTGTATTGTCAATCTTGATAAGGGTGAAATAGAGATATACGCTGAAAAGACAATTGTTAAGGAAATAGATGACTATAAGGTAGAAATTACTTTAGAAGAGGCTATTGAAAAGGAACCGGATGCTGCAGACCTTGAAGTCGGTGATGTTTTTGTAGAGGTTATAGATCCCAGAGTGTTTGGACGTAGGTTGGTTGTTACTGCGAAACAATTTTTTGCACAAAGATTGAGGGACGTAGAGCGGAATTATATTTACGAAGATTACGTAAATAGAATTGGCGAAATTGTGATTGGTGTTGTCCATCAAGTACAAAGAGATGGAATATTCATAAATATTGAACAGGCTGAATTAAGAATGCCAAAGACCGAGCAGATTCAAATGGAACGATACAGACGTGGTGAAACTGTTCGTGCAATAATCAAGTCTGTTGAGGTTACTGCAAAAGGTCCCGATATAATTGTGTCAAGGAGTGATAATCATTTTCTGTACAAATTATTTGAACTTGAGGTTCCGGAGATAGAGGATGGCATAATCGAGATTACCTCTATTGCACGTTATCCAGGTGAAAGAGCAAAGATCATTGTGAAATCAAATGATCGTAGAATAGACCCAGTTGGTGCGTGTGTTGGTATGCGGGGTAGTAGGATACAGGCTATTGTCAGGGAATTGAACAATGAGAAGATTGATATAGTTAACTTTAGTGAAACCAATGAAATTCTAATCAGTAGAGCTCTCTCACCAGCAAAGCCTTTGCAACTGTATATTGATGATGATAAAAGATATTGCGTAGCTCTTTTTGATGATGACAGTCTTGATGCTGCTATTGGAAGAAATGGCATGAATGTGAATCTTGCATCTAAGATCACAGAGTATAAGATTGATGCATATGGTGTCAAACAATATGAACGAATCCAAGAAGATCAAAAAACTGTTTTGTTGGATATTGATGGTGTTGACTCTAAAATATCAGAATCACTCGATAGATTTGGAATATCACTTGTATCAGATCTACTAGACGCAGATATGGATGAACTTTTATCCATCAAAGGCGTCGATGAGGAATCATTGGATATTGTCTATGAGTCGGTGCAGAAATTTATAGAGAGAGAGATTGAACCTGAAAAAGACTCTGAAGAGTTAGACCTAGCTTCCCTTGGTATCGATTTAGATTTAGAACACATTTCGGAAAAAGTCGTTGAAAAAACCCCTGTGGATGAAGAACCTGAAGAGAACCCTGCGGATGAAAAATCTGAAGAGAACCCTGCGGATGAAGAATCTGAAGAAAACCCTGCGGATGAAGAACCTGAAGAGAACCCTGCGGATGAAGAATCTGAAGAGGTATTGGTTGAGGATAGTGAGTAGATAATGGCAAAAATTAGAATATTTCAAATCGCAAAAGAATTAAACATATCCCATACTGATATTCTTAGTTTCTTGAAATCAAACAAGATCGAAGTTTCAAGCCATATGTCACCGATTGATGAGAGTGTGCATAAAATGATCTTGAATGAATTTGCGAAGGACAAGGAGCAAGTTGATAGATATAGAAAAGAAAAGGTTAGACGTGAGATACATGATACTCGTCTGAAGGAGCAACAGCAAAATACAAAAAA
>Ga0066846_10001836_pt1 | contig 9969 bp, 11 predicted proteins | sample ETNtaG_33_FD_65489 | JGI IMG/M metagenome (GOLD analysis project Ga0066846, IMG submission 65489) | Marine microbial and viral communities from oxygen minimum zone, Eastern Pacific Ocean - ETNP201310SV76 | ecosystem: Environmental > Aquatic > Marine > Oceanic | place: Pacific Ocean: Eastern... | reverse complement strand
GGTAGAGGGTTATCTTCATTAATTGGAGATGCAGACTCAAAACCTATAAAAAATAAATTGTCGATAAGTTCAATTGTCAGAAATAAATTTCAACCGAGAAAAAATTTTAATAAGGAAAAAATGGAAGAACTTACAAATTCAATTAGAGAAAGAGGAATTATACAACCAATTATAGTTAGAAAATCCTCTAACCAAACTGATAAATTTGAAATAATTGCGGGAGAAAGAAGATGGCAAGCAGCTCAAAACGCAGGTCTGCATGAAGTTCCCGTAGTTGAAATCGAAGCAGATAATTTAAAATCATTAGAATTTGCAATTGTTGAGAATGTACAGAGAAGTGATTTAAATCCGATAGAGGAAGCCCAAGCTTATAAAAAATTAATCGATGAATTTGATTATGACCAACATAAAGTATCAAAGTTTATAGGAAAGAGTAGAACACATGTAACTAATAGCCTAAGGTTACTTTCGCTTCCAAATGAAGTTATTTTGCTTATCGAGGAAAATAAAATCTCCTCAGGTCATGCAAAAGTGCTTGTTGGGCTTGATAATGCACATTTTTTAGCAAAAAAAATAATAGAAAAGAAATTATCAGTAAGACAAGCTGAAAATTTAATTAGAGCTTTAAAAAATAGTAAAGCAAAATATTCATCAACTAAAAATCCAAATTTAACAAGCTTAGAAACAAGCATTGAAGACAAAATTGGAATAAAAGTTTTTATTAGGAATAAAAAAAATAATACAGGAACTGTTGCATTTGAATATAAAGACTTAGATCAATTAAATAGATTGATAATGGTTATAAAGGCTAATTATTAGTTATTTGGCCGCATTTAAAATAAAATCAGATACAATAATTTTAGAATTCTGATAATTTTTCTTTACACTTAATTCCAAGTTATATATTTCGGTAATAAAATTTTCAGCATCATTTAATTCCCACTTGGAAATTTGATTTTTTACAATTTCTTTGTCCTTCCAAAAAATTGGTGGTTTAAATGAAGAAATAATTTGCTCAATATTTTTACTTTGATTTTGATTTTTTTTAATTTCCAGCAGTCTCTTAGCCTTTATTAGTAAAGTTCTTATTATTAGCATACTATCATCTTTAGCAAAGTTATTTTCATTTAATATTTTAATAGTTTTTTTTAAATCTTTTGATAAACAATTATCCGCAAGTTCATTAACACCATAATCTTCATATAGATTTGTCAATTTAATCACTTCTTCTATGTCTATTTTTTTTTTATTTAACAGGTAAAGTGAAATTTTATCAAGTTCCGTTGATAAATTTTTTCTATCTCCGCTACTTTTTTCCACAATTAAATTAATAACTTTCTGCGAAACAGAAATTTTTTTCTCTCTAAAAAAATTATTTGCAAGTATACTCAGTGTTCTTAAATCATCTTTATAAAATGGAGTACAAATTAACCTATTTTCTTTTTCAAAAAATGTTCTTAATTTAGATTTTTTTTCTAAATTATCTGAGTTTAAAATTATTTTTGTATCATTAATTTCCCTACTCAATAAATCCTTAATTAAAGTTATTATTTTTTCACTAACTCTTGAAACTATTATTATTTTCTTTTCCTCAAAAAAGGATCTGTTAATTAGTGAGGATATAAAGTTTTCAGTGTTATTTAATATCTCATTTTCTTCAAATTTTTCTATACCACCTTTAAAGTCATTAATGAATGTGTGCTTTATTTTCTCATTTTTTAGCCCTTCATTCTCTCCATAAAATAAAAAAAAATTTATATTTTTTAATTTTATTTTTTCTAGTTCGAAGTTTTTAATAATCACAATCTTAATTATAGATTTTGCATATAAAGAATTAAGTTATCCAATATTTTTTCAGTTAAATTTTTTATTAAATTTTCTTCATATTTTTTTAACTCAAATTTACTAGACATTGTATTGTAGTTTGACGAAGACAAAAATTCTTTATCTTTACCAATTAAATTTGAGTTTTGTTTTAAGTTTATATTTAATTTTATAGTTAATCGGTACGTTTTTGGATTTCCTTTTGTATCCATTGATGCAACTATTTTTCTAATTTTGCTATCTATAATTTCTAAATTATAATTATTATTATTTTTTTCTTCATAAATTTTTAGTCTATTTTTAACTATATAATTAATTTTGTTGTTTCCTCCTAAATCAATTATTTTGAATGAAAAATTTTTATTTTTAGATATTAGCGGTTCATATCCACAACTGGAGCTAAATAAAAAAATTAGACATATTATAATTATTTTTTTCATTATTTAATTAAAATATTTATTAATCTATTTTTTACAAAGAAACTTTTATCAATAATTTTATTTTCAATAATATTTTTTGTTATTTCATTATTTTTTACCTCAGAAATAAGCTCTTCCTCAGAAATATCTTTTTTGGTTTTAATCATTGCTCTTTTTTTTCCATTAATTTGTACAACATATTCCACACAATCTTCTTGTAGCATTTTTTTATCAATTTCCGGCCAGTTTTGAAATACATTATCATTTAAATCTTTTAAGCACTCAGAAGCGAAATGAGGAATAATAGGCAAAAAAACTGATAAAATTTTAGTATAATTTTCTTTTAATTTATTTCTATTAATCTCTTCATTTATGCTTTTATTTAAAAAATTATAAATTTCATAAATATTAGCAATAATAACATTGTAATGAAATTTATTTAAATTATTGTTTATTTTATTAATAAACTTATTTGTACTTTTTGAAATATCAATAGAAGATGCATTAGAGTTGTTTTTCTTTAATTTTTCTTTAATTTTTCCGTGTAATAGCCAAAGTTTTTGAATAAATTTATAAGATGCAACCATGCCTTGCTCAGACCACTGAACATCTTTTTCTGGAGGACTGTCTGATAATATAAATAATCTTACTGAATCTGCGCCATAATTTTCAATAATTGATTCAGGATCTATTGTATTTCTTTTTGATTTTGACATTGATTCTGAAGGACCCACAGTGACTTTTTTATTGGGATTATTTTTAATGTAAAAATTTTTTCCATCCTTACTTTCTATTTCTTCAAGACTTAACCATTTATTGTTTTGGTCTTTATATGTTTCATGACAAACCATGCCTTGAGTAAATAAGCCTTCAAATGGTTCTTTAATATTAAATTTTTCATTTTTATAATCAATTGCTCGCATGAAAAACCTAGAATATAAAAGATGTAAGATAGCATGTTCTATTCCACCAATATATTGATCAACAGGCATCCAATATTTAATATCTTCTTCATCAAAACCATAATTTGAATTTTTTGGAGAGCAAAATCTTAAAAAATACCAAGACGAATCAACAAATGTATCTAATGTATCTGTTTCTCTTACACAGTCATTACCGTTTACTTTTATTCTTTTCCATTCTTTTTGTTGGTCAAGGGGATTACCTTTGCAGTTTAAATCTATATTTTCTGGAAGTTTTACCGGAAGTTGTTCTTTCGAAATTTTTATTACATTATTATTAGCATCATATGCGATTGGAATTGGACATCCCCAGTATCTCTGTCTTGAAATACCCCAGTCTTTTAAACGAAAGTTAATTTTTTTTTTTCCTAGTTTTTTTTTCTCTAAAATTTCTATTGTTTTAATTATCGATTCATCTGGAGCTTTAAAGCCATTAAGAATATTTGAATTAAAAACTACTCCTGAGTCAATGTAAGCTTCTTTTTTAACTTTAAAACTATCATCTTCATTAATTGGTTTTATTACTGTTTTAACTGGCAATTTATATTTAGTTGCAAAATCTAAATCCCTTTGGTCATGTGCGGGACATCCAAATACTGCTCCAAAACCATAATCCATCAAAACAAAGTTTGCAAAGAATACTGGTACTTTTTGATTATTATCCAATGGATTTATGGCAACCAAATCTGTTTTATAGCCAATTTTTTCTCCCAAAGCGATAGACTCTTCAGTTGTTCCAGTTTTAGAACAATCTTTTTTAAATTTTAAAAAATCAGGTTTGTCATTAAAATATTTAGATAAAGGATGATCGACAGAAACAGCGAGAAATGAAAAACCATACAAAGTATCCGGTCTGGTAGTAAAACATTTTATTTCGTTAACTGGTAAATTTCCTTCAATTTTAAAATCAATTTCACATCCAAATGATTTACCAATCCAATTTTTTTGCATTACTTTGACTTTGTTTGGCCAGCTATCTAGTTTTTCTAATCCATCAAGAAGATCTTCAGAAAATTTTGAAATATTAAAAAACCATTGATTAAGTTTTTTTCTTTCAACATTCGCACCAGAACGCCAACCTTTGCCATCAATCACTTGTTCATTTGCTAAAACTGTTTCATCAACGGGATCCCAATTTACATAATTTTCTTTTCTGTAAACAAGTCCTTTGTCATATAATTCTAAAAAGAAAAGCTGCTGATGTTTATAATAATCTTCTGAACATGTGGAAATTTCTCTATCCCAGTCTATTGATAAGCCTAATTTTTTTAGTTGAATTTTCATTACTGAAATATTTTTTTCAGTCCAGATTTTTGGATCTAAATTATTTTCTCTTGCTGCATTTTCTGCTGGCATTCCAAACGAGTCCCATCCCATTGGATGTAGAACATTATAACCTTGCATTTTCTTATATCTTGAGAGAACATCCCCGATTGTATAGTTTCTAACATGTCCCATATGAATTTTTCCAGATGGATAGGGAAACATTTCTAAACAATAAAATTTTTTTTTATTTTTATCTCTTTCGACTTTAAAAGAATTATTTTTTGACCAAAAATTTTGCCATTTCGACTCAATTATCTTAAAATTGTATCTTTCCATTAGATATTAACTTGAACAAATTTTTTTTATTAAATCAATTTTTAATTTTTTCCATCTTGAATATATTCTTTCTTATTTTTATTTTTAAATTGTTTTTCGTAGATAGCGGCTTTTCTTAGTATACTTTTATTTAATTCTTTAACTATGGATCCAGTATTTTCTGTAATTTTACAATTATTTATGGAAACTGAACATTGCTTTATAAATAATTTAATGTCCAATGCATCACTTCTAACCTCATTGGATAGAAATCTTATTGAAATTTTAACAGATTCATTCTTATCTGAATTATCAGAATACCAGTCAGTTATAATTATACCTCCGCTATAGTTTGCAGACATTAAAGGCATAAAACTTATTGTATCAAGGGTAGCTCTCCATAAAGGGTTTGAACTAGCAAAATCAAATTTGCCTGATTTATCTTTTCTTATTGTATCCATTAATCTAAACCCTCTACCTTCTTCCATATTTTTTTTTATTCTTTCTTTGGGATCGGGGGGATAATCTTTTGCACTTACTTTTTTATATTTTAAAGCCCCACATGAGCTTAAGATAATGAGTGAAAGGATTAATAAAACTATATTTAGTAATTTCATAAGCTTAATATTTTAGTATAATTTCATTAAAATGGTTGTTTCATAGTAAAAAAATACTATATTTCACAAAATGCTAAAAAAGTCACTATTTTAGCTATTTTTTAATGTTGCTTTTTTACAACAAATTAATAATTTTTTAAGGATTTTTACTTAAATTTAGACTTTATTTCAAATCTTTTGTTAATAATTTGGTGTTTATAATTAATTATAAAAAAACAATAAGGAGTTAAATATGAACTTAAAAAAACTAGGATTAACTGCTTTAGCAGGATCTTTAGTAGCCTCTTCTGCAATTGCAGGAGCTCTAGACGTTACAGGTACATCTAAAATCACTTATGCAAGTAAGCATAGCACTGAAGTAACTGGCAACCCGTTCTCAATGAACACGACTTTTGGATTTGCTGGTTCAGGTGAATTAGATAATGGTGGAACTATGAGCTATTCATACACAATGGCTAATTCTGCGTTTTCAGCAAGCAATATTAAGCTTGATCTGGGAGACTCAGGTGAAATAGCTTTTGGTAATGCTTCTTCAGTAGCTGGTCAGAAAAAATATACTGACGTAGTACCTACTGCAGGTGAGCAAGTATATGACGATGTTGACGGTACTGACAATGGTATGGCTGACAACGTGTCTAATGCTAACATGATAGGTTACAATGGGTCTTTCGGTGGTCTAACTATATCTTTAGGTTGGGCAAAAGCCGACGCAGGATCTGACTCTTCTTGGGCTGTTCAATATCCAGACTTAATTGATGGATTAACAATTGGTTTCTCAATGGGTGATGACGGAAATTCATCTGATGATACATCAGCATGGCTTAAGTATACATCTGGAGCGATCACTGCTGCTTGGCAAAGATCAGAAGTTGACTACGTAGCTTCAGGAACTAATGATCAAGAAAGTAATCACGTTGGTATTTCTTTCGCTGTGAATGATGGTTTAACAGTATCAGCTGGTAGACAAACAGTTGATATGGGCGCAGGTAAAGTTGATGAAACATCACAAGGTGTTGCTGCTTCATACACAGTCGGTTCTTTGACTGTTGCTGCTCACTCTAATACAACTGACGATGTAGGTGGAACTTCAGGATCTGACGATTCAGTTACAGAAGTATCAGTTGCGTTTGCATTCTAATTTAGAAGCATAGTAATATAATAAATTTAAGGCCCCTAGAAATAGGGGCCTTTTTTTTTATCTCATACAAAAATACCAATTCCTGCATAACCGGAAACTTTAAGCAAAGATATTCTTTTTAGATTATTTTTATTTATTCCACCTAACGCAACAATTTTACTTTTTGAAAGTTTTGACAAGTTTATAAACTTATAAAATCCTAAATAGTTTTTTTCTAACTTAAACAAAGAAGAAATAAAGATCTGACTAACTTTTTGAATTTCTTTGATTCTGATCTCTTTCAAGTTGTGAGCAGAACCAATAAATAAAAAATTATTCTTTATTTTATAATTTAGATGTTTTGTATCTTTATTAAATGAAGGCAGATAAACACCATCTAAATTAAGTTTTACTGCCATTTTAACATTATTTGACAAGTAAAACTTTCTTCTATTTTTTTTACAAAAATCTCTTATTTTGATTAATAAATTTATATTAATAAATGAATTATAATTTCTATATATTATAGAAATATCTTTATCTAATTTTTTGATATGATTAGGGTTAAATTTATTTATAAAATAATACTTATTTAAATGCATAAAACTGTTCAAAACCTGTTAAATATAAATACTCAAATTAAATCAAAAATTAATGAGTTAAAATATAATAATTACAACCCGGAAATAATAGCTATTTCAAAAACATTTTCGATTAGCCATATTTTACCTCTAATAGACGAAGGTCATACACATTTTGGCGAAAATAAAGTTCAAGAGGCAATAGAAAAATGGCCAGAAATTAAAAATAAAAATAATAATATAAAACTCCATATGGTTGGAAAGCTACAGACAAATAAAGTGAAAATTGCTTTAAAAGTTTTTGACTTTATTCACTCTTTAGACAATATAAAATTAGCAAAAAAAATATCTGAAGAGCAAAAAAAATATGAAACTAAACCAAAAATATTTATTCAAATTAATTTTGAGAATGAATCTCAAAAATCAGGTATAGATATTGAAAGTTTGTCAGATTTTTTCACTGAATGTAAAGGTCTTAATTTAGATATAATCGGAACAATGTGTATACCCCCCGTAGACAAAGATCCAAGTATTTTTTTTTCTCAAATGAAAAAAATTAACTCTGATTTAAAACTTAAAGAGTTAAGCATGGGAATGTCAGAAAATTATCTCAAAGCTATAGAATATTCTTCAACTTTTTTAAGAATTGGATCGAAAATATTTGGATTAAGAACTTAATTAATAGTTATTTTAGTTTTTTTATTTATAATTTTTGCAAGAATTAAAAAATCTTTTTTTGAAACAGCTATGCATCCAGCCGTAGGTTTATAATTTTTTGAAAGATGAATAAAAATTGCACTTCCTCTGCTTTTTTTTGATTTATAATAATTATATTTTATTAGAATGAAGTAATTATACTTATAATCAGATCTAAATAATTTTTCATGTTTAATTTTCTTATTTATTTTAATTTCCTTATTATAAAATTTGCTTTTGCTATCATTGCACCAGCCCATATTTTTTCTAATTTTTTTGCAAAACAACTTAGTAATAGGTTTTTTAACTCTATCAGATCTCCAGTATAAATTCCCAAGCCTAAACTTACCTGATGGCGTTTTCAAATCTCCTTCTATCTTATTTTTTGAAGTACCATTTTTCCCAATACAGCATTTGAGTTTAAATTCACTAGCAATTAGAGTATCTTTATTTAGTAATTTAATTATCATAATTTAAATATTTATGAGCAAAAAAAACGTTTTAATTTTTAAAATACCAGAATTATTTAAAATTTTAAATGAATTAAAAAATTATCTTGATTTTACGATTTATTTATTTTCAGAAGAAGAACATTTATTTAGTTTTAGAAAAAAAAAAAATTCAAATTATTTGATTTTAACGAACCCAAACAATGAAATTAAAGGTGAAAAGTCTCAATTGACGTTAAATAAATTTCCCGATTCTATCTATTCAATAATTGAAAAAATAAATGTAGCTCTTCTAAAAAAAAAATATTCCGAGCAATCTGACATATTGATTGGAAAATATTCAATTGATCTGAATTCAAGATTAATTAAGGATAACAAGGAAAATTTGAAATTAACTGAAAGAGAAATTGAAATTATACTTTTTCTAAGAAATTCTAAAATTCCACAAAATATTGAGAATCTTCAAAAAAAAGTTTGGGGTCATAACTCTAATTTAGAAACACATACAGTCGAAACCCATATTTATAGATTAAGAAAAAAAATTATAGAGAAGTTTAAAGATAGTAATTTTATAAATAGTACAAAGACAGGTTATAAAATTTTATGAAAAAAAGAAATTTTATAGCAAAAGATCTTTTAACCAAAAAATATAAACAAAGAATTATTAAACCCAAAAAAGGAAAAGGAAGTTTTAAAAGAAAAAAAAAATGAACTATAATCTAGCACCAATTTTTTGAATAACTTTAGAAGACATTTCAGTTCCTTTTTGTAAACTTTCTTTAATAGATAAGTTACTTATATAACCATGCAAGAATCCAGAGGCAAAAAGATCACCAGCACCTGTTAAGTCAATAATTTTAAGATTTTTCTGAATACCACATTCAACAACTTCATTTCCTTTTATGGCAATGGCTCCATTTTCTCCTCGAGTAAGTACTATTAATTTGCCAAGTTGTTTAGAAAAGTTTATTACTTCGTCAAAATTTTTAGCTTCAATTAATGAAGTAATTTCTTGTTCATTGGCAAATGTAATATCTAATTTATTTTTTACTAAATCTAAAAAATGAGGTTTATGTCTATCAACACAAAACCGGTCTGATAATGACATTGCAACTTTGTTTGCGCTGTTAATTGCTTTGTTAAATGCTTTTTTAGGTTCACCTTCATCCCAAAGATAGCCTTCAAGAAATATTATTTCACTTTTCTTAATTGTGTCAGAACTAACATCACTTTCATTAATTTTTCCTGCAGTACCCAAGAATGTACACATTGTTCTTTCAGAGTCTGGTGTAACTAAAATTAAACATGTTCCCGTTGGTAATTCTTCTTTTTTTTTGGAATAAAAATACTTTACATTTTCTTTTTTTAACCCCTCTTCATATTTATCTCCAAGATCATCATCAGAAACTTTTCCAATAAATCCAACCTTATTTCCAAGTTGAGACAATCCTACTATTGAATTTGCTACTGATCCACCAGAAACAGTTTTTTCTATCTTAAGATTTGATAATAATTTTTTAAATTCATTTTCATCAAAAATTAATTTCATTGTACTTTTTTTCAAACCATTTTGATTAATAAAACTGTCATCAACTTTACAAATAACATCTACAATTGCATTTCCTATTCCTAAAATTTTCATATTAAGCTTTTTTTGTTTTTATTGGTGATTTTCTATTAGGATAACAAGCAGTACAAATTTTACAAGTTAAACCATAACATT
>Ga0066846_10001824_pt1 | contig 10015 bp, 5 predicted proteins | sample ETNtaG_33_FD_65489 | JGI IMG/M metagenome (GOLD analysis project Ga0066846, IMG submission 65489) | Marine microbial and viral communities from oxygen minimum zone, Eastern Pacific Ocean - ETNP201310SV76 | ecosystem: Environmental > Aquatic > Marine > Oceanic | place: Pacific Ocean: Eastern... | reverse complement strand
ATAAAACTTTGCGGTCTTCTCCAAGTCCTTGGCCACCATGCCGATATCGACAATACCGCTGGAAAATTTGGGTGATTCAGCTGAAAAAGAATTTGCAACCAATAAGATAGAAGTAATCAAAAATGAAAAGCGTGTCTGCATGGACTTCAGAATACGACTTACCACGCCTCACACAAGACCATATGGCTAGAAAGAGCCCACTTTGATCAACCAAACTGAACACCCATCACCAAAGCACCTTCCATTTGGCCAGCGAGGTAAGCTTTTCCCATTCGGGCTCGAACCTTATGCCGAAACCGGGGCATTGGAGTGAATCACAACGGACTTTGCCCCTTTGAATATTGAGAAAGAGATCGGCCTTGCGTCGGGTGTAAAGGTCCGGGTGATGTTGGCGGGCAAGCTGCTGTTCACGTGAGGTAAGCTGGCGTTGACCAAAACTGTAGTGGTGTCCGTTGCGCTCGGCATGAGCAATATTTAATAGCGCCACCGCAGCAAATCCCTGATGCAGTGAAACCAGCGGCATAAGACTGAGATCCTCAGCACTGAGGAAGGCGTCCTGACCTTTGCGTTCGCGCAACACGCGGCAAAGGCCGTGGTTCATCACCGACTTAAAGAAACCCTTGCAGTTCTTGTGACTGGTTCCGCTGTAGCCGATTTTAAAGGCGTTGGCAAAGGAGGTGGTGTTGCCATCGGCCTCATCAATGATGAGCGGTTTCTTTTTTGAAATGGCGGCAATTGCCTTGGCGGTGGACGGATCATGGGTCAACGCGCGGGTTAATGGTTGCTCAATGAAGGCGGTGTGCTGAAAGAGGCCCGGGATCCGTTTCTCAAAGGACTCCACAAAACGCGCGAAGGCATCAAGGTTATGGGCGCTCTCGTTACCATCCAATGTCACCACCGGCTGTTCAGCGTGTACCACCGCTGACCAAACCCGCTCCAGACGGGCCAGATCCGACTCGGGATCCCCGATAATTTTCACTTTAAAATACCGCAGTCCATCACGCCGGATATATTCCTCCAACGTTTCCGGTTCACCATCATTCAACCGATTGGCCTTGGGTAAATCAGCTGCGAGAATCGGATCCTTCGCGCCCACTGTATGCCGAATATAAATTTCGCGCAGCGGCTTGGGCGGCAGGGTTTTAGCGATGGAAATGTCCCTTAACTCCGGATGCAGTCGACCTGCCTCGATACCCAAGGCGCCAGAGTGCACCATTTCAAAGATGGACTTATTATGCAGACGACTGACCGCGTCCAGCATTGCCCGTTCAAATAGTGCCGAAGCATAACTGGCAGACAGACTCTCATGGTCTTGGCCTCGACCCTGCTTCTGGATTTGCCCATGGCAATCGTACCACAATTCAAAGGGCGTCTTGAATTTTGGGTGACCCAGATACACCTTGCGAGCGGCCTGGACCAGATGCTTGAGTCGGTCGTATTTTTGTTCGGATGAATATTTTTTCCGCTTATCCAACCAGCCAAAGGAGGGGCGATCACCTGATACCCCCCAGGAACCGTTGCCTTTCTCATCGGAAACCATCATGCGGCAAAGCCAAACCGCCCGCGGACGCCGCTTGGCCTTCACCTTGCCTATGGCAAACACCATGCGGTCAGGCGGCAGTTCGCGCACAAACAAATCGATGGACTCAATGCGGTAGGCCATGGGTGTTTATAACGGATTGGGACCCACACAGGCGATGCGCATGGAGTAATAGTGCGATTCCCCAATTGCGCGATCACCCGTCTCGCGCACAACCCGCCAAACCTCAGCCATCATTTCCCGTACACGCACTGCGTATTCCGGTTCATTAACCAAGTTTTTCATTTCATGCGGGTCATTCGCCAAATCATATAGCTCATCAAAATCGAATCCGTTAAAGATAAACTTCCAGTTCCCCTTCCAAAAAATGCGTTGGGTAAGGTTGAACCGGGTGCCGTGATACTCCCCATAGGCGGTGTTGAATTCAGCCTCCACTGCCTTTGGATCCAGCAGAAGTGAGGCAAAGGACCTTGAATCACAAACATCAAAAGGCTCGTTGCCGCTCAGTTCAAGAAGCGTCGGGCAGAAATCCATCAGGCTTACCAAACCGGAGGTTTCCTCGCCCACCGCCACCCCCGGTCCACTAATGATTAGCGGAATCCGGTAGATTTCTTCAAAGGCACCAAAGTTGTGTGCATCATAACCATGCGCCCCGACATAGCGACCGTGATCCGCTGAAACAATCACGATGGTGTTCTCCAGTTCGCCTGAGGTCTCCAGGTGCTCCATCAGTCGTCCGAACTCCGTGTCCAATTCGGTGATGCGACCATAGTAGCAAGTGCGAGCCATGCGCCATTGCTCCTTGGTAACATCAGCGCTAATGAGGCGCTGACGCTGGTAGACATTCGGCCGACCGGTCAGGTCATCATTCAGATTCTCCGGCAAGGGCATCGTAGCCACATCATATTTTTCAAATGTTGAACGACTGACAATCAAGGACTCGTTGGGCTCAGAAAAACTCACGCAGGCGCACCAGGGTGAATCACTCTTACTCAATTCACTAATCACCTCTTTAGTCTGATTAACCGTAAAAGCGGGGTAACGCTCTGAAGGCGGCGTGTCGGTGACTCCATAGTGCAAAAGAGAATTGTACCCCTCCGGCCCTTCCACATAACGGCACAATTTAGAATCCAGCGGCAAATCCGCACCGCCATCCTTGCCCTGCCCTAGAAACTTGTGATGTTCCGAAGCCTTACTATGATTAATCTCCCAGCCGAACTGCTCCAGGGAGTTGCTGCGTTCCACGTGCCACTTACCCATATAGGCAGTGCGATAACCACTGTCCTGAAGACTCTGCGACCAGTGGGGCTTGTCTGTTCGCAGCACACACTGGTCGTAATCGCGCCCATGCTCCACTTCCAGCACTCCATGGTTATGCGGTAGAATGCCCGTCATCAGGCTCGCGCGCGCAGGCGAACAGGTCGAGGTGGTCGTGTAGGCGCGTCGAAAAGCCAATCCCTTTTCACGCAGCTTATCAAAGTGAGGTGTCTGACAGACACTGCCCGATTCCAAGGCTTCAGCCTGCAGGCCATCCATTAAAAATAAAAGAATGTTCGGGCGAGAATTCATCGTTTAATCAGCAATCCAAAACGCGACCACGGCAATAATGGCTAACACGCAGCCCCAACCCGCCGCCAGCCCCAAAAGCGCCTTTCGGCTGGGAACGGGTATCTCCCAACTGGAGTCAGGGAAAAATACATGGCGCGGGCCAGGTTCCACCCCTGCAGGCAGCGTACAGGACTTGGCGATTTCTTCATCCGGCTGCACCGGTGTGCGTAACAGGTTATAAAACCGTTCCAGATTTTCCTCGGCCACCGGTCGGGTGAATAGACTGACCACCATACCCGCAGCAAACCCGCCAATAATATACATCAACATTTGCCACGGCAAAAACACCGTCCAGACGGCCTCTTTGGATTTAACCACTCCCCAGTCCACAAGAAATGGAACCTCAGACATGGCACCTGTCACCGCCGACAGAGTCGTCAACCACCAGATAAGTAATGCGCCCAAGGTGGCTGCCCAAGCACCGGCAACCGTGGTTCGTCGCCAGAAGATACCCAGCCAAAATGCCATTGCCAACATGGTGTTGATCTTCCATAGGTTTTCCAAAAGCGGAATAACGCCTTCGGCAAGATAGGCAAGCCCCACCCCACCCAACACCGCCACCAGTCCTGCCCCCCTTGCAACCGCCAGATAATGCTTGTCAGATTTATCAGGGCAAAGAGGGCGGTAAAGGTTTTCAGTCACCAGACCTGAGGAGGCAACCATGAACGAGTCGCATGACCCCATCACGGTGGCCAGTAGTGCGGCGATGAATAATCCCAGCAGACCTGCCGGCAAAAAATCTCGAGCCACCTGCCCATAAATCAGGTCAGGTTCAGCAATCGCTCCGCCGTAGTAGGCCAATGCCGCCAACCCGGTAAGGCTCCAGGCAACGGTGCATACGCGTTTAATCATCGTGCCACCCATGAACCCAATCGCCCCTTCTGCCTCGGTCTTGCCCGCGGCGCAGGTGCCCATGTTCTGCGGCTGAACCACCACTCCCAAAAGGGCATTGAAGGCGACCATGAAGATAAAGAAGACACCAATATCACCCGGTGCCACCAGCGACATCATATCTTCCCCCGGATGCTGCTCGATCAGCCGGGCTTTCATCCCGGCAAGACCTCCCACTGCATTCAATACCATCGGCAACAGCAAAAATGAAAACACGATGGTGAGCAGGCCCTGAATAAAATCGGTGACAATGGCTGCGGTCAAACCACCGGCCAATCCGTAAACCACGAACAAGACGGTGATGACCAGAATGGTCATGTCCGTGGGCAGTTGCCCCCCTGTCGCCGCATCAATAACCACCGCTGAGCCTTTCAGCATCAGGCCAATATTGACCATGAACTTACCCAACCCCATCACTGCGTATAAACCGGCAACGCTCTGGTCATAACGCGCGGCGAACACGTCACCAGTGGTTAGTGCGCGAAAGCGGCGCATCATGGGCGCAATCAGCCAGAAGAATGGCGTAACGAAAAGCCACTGCCACGAGTACCAGATACCTGAAAGACCACTGGTAGCCGACTTGGAGGCCACCCCCACCGCCTGCTCGGAGTGAGTAGCAGTACCGAGGCCATGCATGAGCATCATCACCTTGCCAAAACGGCGTGGCATGATGAACTCACTGGTCGTTTTAACCCGACGCGCAGCCCACACGCCCAATATCGTAATGCCCACCAGATAAAGGGCCACTGCAGCAAGATCTAGAGGGTGCAATCCAAACACGATTTTAAATTCCTTATTTACCGGCCAGAGCAAACACGGTTGTTCAACAGATCATCACTGGCACTGAGGGATCTATCTTTCGTTTTTGAGGTAGGACAGGAGGTCGGCCATATCCTGCAAAGCCAAACCTGCCTCCAGGCCCTCGGGCATCATTGAGACACCCAGACTTTTCATTTTCCTGATGTTGGCGCGAAGAATGGTGGTCTTGATCCCCTGCGGCTGGCCCAGTGTGATTGAGTTTGCCGATTCGGCAACAATCAGCCCCGCGTAATCCTCATCGGTGCGGGTCGTGATCTGATAAATCTTTTGGGCGGGTTCCACCTTGCTATTGGGATCAATGACGTGGGTCAAAAGCTCAGCCTTGCTCCAACGCCGGGTCGTTTCCAGATCAGGGCCCAGTTCAAAACCCTGCCCATTAAGCCGGTGACAGGTAGCACAGCGGGTGACAAAAATCTCCTGGCCAGACTTTATCTTTCCCTCCAGCCGTATCGCAGGCAGGAAAGTGGTGATGATTTTTTCACGGGCCGCATTTGATTTTCTGCCCAGGACCTTTAGGGCCAATCCTTTCACCTCAGAATTACGGTGGCCTCGCAGATAAGTCAGTCGGGAAGGCGGAATTTCATCGGCCGCAATGATCTTCTTCTCCACGGCCTTCAAGAGACTCAGGGTAAACGAAGTGCGCCGCAACAATACCTGCATGGCCTCATTGCGTACTGCAGGCGTGGAGTCGGCCCAACGGGCAATCATCTCCTCGGAAATCTCCTTCTGCGAATAGCCTCCCAACGCCCGAATAGCTGCCACCTGAACGGATTGAGGTTGGTTGATATCCAGTAAAGAGAACAGTGTATCGCTCACCTCACCAAAGGAACGACAACTCACCAAGCCAATCGCCTGAATCCGTAAACTTTCCTTTGCCTCCCTGTTGCGGGCAACTTTATCGGCCTCTTGGTACAGCGTCTGCAGCTGTTTTCCCTTATCGACCTTCCCCAAGGATAAGCTTGCGCGTTTAAGACCCTGATGAAAGGCACTAGCCAGGGCAAACCGTGGCGAACTCGAGCTGGCCAGATGACTCAAAATTATCGCAATGTCCTTGGGATTTTTTTGTGTCCCGATGAGCCGCGCCAGTTCCACCAGAAAAGCCTCATCAACTCCGTTCTTGGCGCCCTCAGACGCGGCAAGTTCCACAAATAAATCCCCCGCACCGCGAGACAGCGAACTGAGAATTGCCGCATGCAACCATGGATCACTACCGCTATTGCGAGCCAACCGGATCAGGGGCTTTGAGCGATCGGCAACCACACCGGGTTCCCCCAATGTAAAAGCGAGTTGATAACGAACCCTAACATCCGGATCATTAATTAGTGCCAATAACCCCTGCCGAATATTGTCAGCAGCCTGCGCATCAGCCGAACCAGCCAGATACGATTCAGCCAACTTGATGGCATGTTCCCGCACTGCCGCTGAGGCATCAGCAAGCGCAGACATCAGGTGTTCTTCTTTCAACCCACCCAATGACTTTAATAGATGCAGTGCACGTAATCGCGCACTTGATGACTTGGAATGAGCCAACGCATTGGCCAGTAGCGCAATCGCCTTGGGATTATTACGTTCAAAAATCAACCGCGAGGCCGTGTCCCGATGCCAGCCATTGGGATGGCCCAAAGTTTCAACCAGTTGCACGAGGGTTTGCTGATCCAGAGGTGAGAGTCGCGGCGACTGAAACTTTTCCGGGGCAATACGATAAATTCGGCCACGATCCTGTCCGCTATAGATATCCAGGTGTTCCTTGATGACATCGGGAATAGCATGGGCCACCTCGATAACCTCCCGGTACATGTCGGCCACATACAGGCAGCCATCAGGACCATTGGCAAACTGAACCGGTCGAAACCAGGTATCGGTGGAGGCAAGGAACTCACTGCTGCCTTCATCGGCCGGTCGTTGCGCCACGGGCTCAACTCCCTGGTTACGGATTATTTTTCGGTGAACCAAGTTGTTTGCCGGTGCACCAATGAAGGCGTTATCCACAAGGTTTCGCCGAAAGGCATTACCCCGATAAATGGTGACGCCCGTTGCGGCGGTGAAATACCCGAAAGAAGTACCCCCACCCTCGATCAGACCGGGCACGGTACCATCCACGCGCAATTGTGTACGCACCACCCGCCAGGGTTCATCTGGACTAATGCGGAAGATTCGAGCTGCGGGTCCTTCAACTGCAATGTCCTTGATCAAAGGTGGCATGGAATACCCACGGTTGCGATCGGCATAACGCCAGTCGTACATGGCCGCTCGGATGTGGTGGCTATTTTTGCAGATATACTTGCGGCCGCGCGTATCAAAGGACATCCCGTGCTGGGCTGTGCCGCTTTCTTTGCGTAGATTCAGAGTGCGCGGATCAAAGGAAAAATCGTGACGCCGCAAGTCGACTGCCTTTGATTCTGGCTGACCAGGGCGCAGCACTACCCCGCCATTCATTGATGAAGCACCGTGAATGCGATTATCCAGTCCCCACCGCAAACTGTTGAACAGGCGGGGGGCAATCTCTTTTGGTTTCCCGGCACTAAAACCGCTGAAGACAACCCGGCGCTCTTCAGCCACCTCATCGCCATTGTTGTCGCGTAAAAAGAGTATGTCCGGCGCCGCACCCAGGAAAATGCCGCCCTCATAGCAGATGATCGCTGAGGGCCAAGCCAATCCCTGGGCAAACACCGTGCTTTTATCAAAGCGCCCATCGCCATCCACATCAGTGAGCAATTTCACCCGCCCGATTTTTTTGTGTCGCCTTTCGGGATAGCCGTGCATTTCCACGACGTACAATTGCCCCCGGGCATTGAAGGCCAGAGCCACCGGATCAGCCACCATTGGCTCAGCAGCCACCTGATCGATCTCAAACCCATTTTTCAGCCGGAAGGATGCAAGCGCCTGTTCTGGCTCCAACGGTTGAATGCGGGGCAGCTTGCCGGCCAAAGGACTGGCGGCTTCAGAAAAAAGGAACGAACCACCAAAGAAGATAGCCAACAAAAAGAAAACCGGCTTACTTTTGAACCAACAAGGCATTGAGCCGCCAGCCTGATATTCCTATCCGATTAAAGCAAATTTTTATCTACCGAAGTAAACGCGGTTACTCAACAGATTGGTATTGGCCTTACCGGCGGACCCGCCGGTAAAAAGCACGCCCGGAAGCGCAGGTACCACGTTATGACCGGTGGGCCGTTCGATATTGGGAAGCCAATGCGAGGTCTTCGGGTCAAATTTACTGATAGACCTGAACTGGATGCGATCCTTACCAAGCATGGTAAAGACCACCACTTCATTAGTGGGATCACCCCAGATCTTTTCGGCTTGATTACCCGTCTGCAACTGCCCCACGCCGTGGAGTCGACCCTGATGATCAAAGGAAAGGCCGCCAGCCATGACCAGATTGAAGGATCGCCACCCTGCAGGCAGATGATCATTCAGTCGTCTCCGGCTCCACTTGCCCTTGCCATCGGCGACCGCAAGCCAGGCTTCGCCTTTCTGCTTGACCACCGTGCTGTATAGCAGATGAGGTTTTCCCTTGGGGGATATCGCCAGACAACCCGCCCGCAGGGATTTCTGCAGATCCACTCCGCCGCGCGCGATAGTCTCAACATTATCAACAGTAATGGGTTTGCCAATCACCGAGCCATCCGAACGCTTCCAGGTGCGCCCAAAATCTTCGCTCTTCATATAAGCCACCGTCTGCAACCGTCCATAGGCACTTTTGTCACTCAACTCGTGAAATCGGCAGCACAAATGGATCGTCTTATGGTCCGACCCCCAGGCCAATGACTCCTGAAAATGCGCGTAGCCCTTGTGCCGCGAATGCATCACCGGACCAACACGATTCCAGGCGTGCTTCGGCTTCTTTTTCCATAGCTCCACAAACCAGGGCCGGTCCTTAAAGCTACGCCGGGCAGTGAAGTAGAGCGTGTTGTCCGCCCCGCAAATCATCGTTGGATAAGTTAATCGTTCGCCAAACTGAATTTCTTCCTCCCACTCGGAGGCATCGTGCGGACGTTTCGAGCGCCGATAACGGAAGGGATCATGATGAGGGAAGTAAGCGATGTGCAGGTAGCCTTCTGAATCAATGGTTAAGGCCGGCCCACCGTGATTGTCCTTGGCTTGACCCACGGTGTAGGTCGGCGACCACATTCCCGTCGCATGGTTAAGGGTGACAATTCGGACGCGAAACCCTTCTGAAGGTGAATCAATCCATGCCACATGCGTTTTGCCTTTTGCGGAGATAATCTTATTGGCCTCGGCATAACCACTGGCTCGTCCGCATCCCTGTTTTGAGAGTAAGTGCAACAGCTCAGAAGGCTTGGCGATCAATGAAACCGCCGGGCCGGAAGCAGCCAGTGCTGCAGTATGGTTAATAAATGTGCGCCGGTTCATGGAAAGGTCCTATTTCCTTTTGTAGATATAGTTTAAAGCAGCCAGTAAATCGAGGCGTCGAAAGGTTAACTCCGTAACCGGGTCCGTTACCGGCTTACCGGTCTTTTGCAGAATAGCCATCATTGCCTCGGGCAGGTTCTCGCCATTCGTTTTCCAGTTGTAGTTCTTCTTTTCAATTGCCTCGCGCAAAATCATCACTGCACCACACACAATGGCGTTGGAGGAACTGGTGGCATTTGCCGGCACGAGGAGCGCAATCTTCGCATGCCGATCCAGGTGGACAACATCCGCTCCCGGGCGCACTGCCCCAATGGCAAAGCAATTGGCCTGGCTGGCCGGCCAGGAGATGCCGTTGGTGAAATTATGATTACCCGTCGGCGCGCTGACCCAGATGCCCGCCTTTCGCAGGCCCTTAAGCTTGTCGTCAATTTCGGTAGGCACAGGCTCGGAATGGGCCTGATCATCGACCGGAGCAAGGTTAACAGTAGTAATATGATATTTTTTGTGGTTATCCAGCACCCACTGCAACGCGGCGGCGAGGGATTTACTGTCCTTCACATTACAGTGGCAACATTCCAGACCACGCACAACTGCAACCTGGTTGTTAAACGCCACACCGAGCTTACCCTTGAAATTAAGCGATGAGGGAACCCCGATGGTTGAGCCGTGGTAACCGCGCCCTTCGTGCTTCGGGTCATTATCGCCATCCACCGCATCATAGCTCACTCGCACCTTTGGCACCCCATTCACTATCGCCTGCCATTCAGGCATCGACAACTT
>Ga0066846_10001799_pt1 | contig 10117 bp, 9 predicted proteins | sample ETNtaG_33_FD_65489 | JGI IMG/M metagenome (GOLD analysis project Ga0066846, IMG submission 65489) | Marine microbial and viral communities from oxygen minimum zone, Eastern Pacific Ocean - ETNP201310SV76 | ecosystem: Environmental > Aquatic > Marine > Oceanic | place: Pacific Ocean: Eastern... | reverse complement strand
GATTGAAGCATATGCGGCCTCAGCCGCTTCAGCCCACATTCCCTTGAGTCCAAGGGGGTGATTACCGTACTTGGTCTGCCCTGCGCCTACTACCGCAACATCGACCATATGCCTTCCACATCGACACGGCTGTTGAACCTCACGGTCCACAGGGTTCAATAACACCCCTCCTGTCGGCGGGTTGATAGTCATGCTACGACAATGTAGGACCCATGGTCACTTCAGCGGTACAAACTGCCAGACATGCAACGCCGAGGGCAAGTTCATTATGTCCGACCGTGAAGCGAATAGCCTCGGTAGGATGTTAGCGCTAGTACTCCGACACGCCCCTGAAAAATTCAATGTTGAAATGGATATTAATGGCTGGGTAAACTCTCGCGAGTTATCCGAATCTATACAGGGCCAAAGAAAACATTTCCACTGGCTAAGAGGATGGCATTTCGAGGCTATCGCAAATGCTGATGAAAAGGGACGCTACCAAGTTGAAGGTGAGATGATTCGTGCTACTTACGGCCATTCGATTGAACTTGAACTAGACCTACCTACGGATGATATTCCTGAGGCTCTCTATTGGCCATGCGACCCAGAGGAGATTAGTACACACCTAGAGTATGGGTTAGTTACTGGAGATCGCAACCACGTCCACCTTTCCCGTACCATTGCAAATGCAATGGAGGCAGGTCATGTTCGCCATAGTCGCCCTGCGATTATCGAGGTTGACACAACCCGTGCAATTGCTGATGGTAATACCATCTGGAGAGCTGGTAAGACGGTATTCCTCTGTGAGGAAATGCCTGCTGACTATCTATTCCATGTTGAAAGCGATGACCCTTCAATTCAGGAAATCGTTGCAATGTGGGAAGAAGAGTGATTCACTCAAGATATTCTCCGCATCCGGCGCAGAAGTCGAGGTCGGCTTCCATTACTACTCCACAAGTAGGACAAATTCCAGTTGCTTTTGCAATAGCTTGCTTCGCAGCAGAGGGTGGAGCATCTGGGTTAGCAATTGCTTGAACGATTTGCAAGGGGTCTTTACCGATACTTGTTAACTCCTTGAATCGCTTGTTGAAAATCGTAGCCTCTTGAAGGGCAGATTCGATTTGCCACTGTCTTTGTTGGCGCTCTTTTTTGTTAGGAATCCCTTCGCTTTCATCGAGTTCTGCTTGGAGGTGCCGGATGAATTCATCGAGCAACGGGGACTCTGACATGTGTTGACCCTGTGCCGGCTTAGCATGTCAATGTAATGCAAACGATATGGAGGTAGACCCTGTGGCCCAACCATGAGCGGGGTAGTAGTCGTGAAGTGGGGAGGAGGTCTCATTACCGACAAAGAACGATTGTGTTCAGCGAATTCCGCAATTATTTCATCGCTTGCAAAAGTTGCATCTCAAACTAGTAAGAAGCTAGTCATCGTACACGGTGCAGGTTCCTTTGGCCACCTCAAAGCAAAGGCTGGAAGGCTTTCTGAAGGAGAAATTGAAGGTTTGGATCAACAAAGCATCATTGCAGAAGTAAGAGAGGACATGCTATTGCTCAATACACAAATCATGGAATCACTTGCAATGAATGGAGTTGACGCTGAAGTATTCCCTCCTCGTGATTGGGCGAAGGGATTTGGCGCTGATTTCTCTGGTGAATTACCTCATCATTCTGGCGTAACAGTAGTCTTCGGCGATGTTGTAGATGATTCTGTTCAAGGATTTGGGATTCTTTCAGGTGACGATATCGTTGCGAGATATGCTATTGAAACTCCTGGGGTGGAGAGGCTAGTATTTGCAATAGATGGAGTTGATGGAATTCTTCGTGTGCCTCCCAATGAAGCAACGCCGGAAGATTTGATTGAAGTTTGGGCCCCCGATACGGAATTTGAAGGAGTTCATTCAAGCAATATTGATGTCACAGGTGGTATCAGGTTGAAGGCAGATAGGTCCGCATTGGTTGCTTCACATGGCATTGAAGTGCTCATGGTGAATGGAGAGCACCCTAAAAGGGTGCTAGATGCCATTGAGGGCCGCCCCGTCCGTGGAACTCGATTCCCGCCTTCCAACAGTTGATGTAGTGGGCGCGGAACCGTTTGAATGGGGAGAGCGAATGTCAGGTTACGGTATTCTAGACGTTCCGACCCTTGCGGTCGAGGCTGAGTCGGCTGCTGTTCTCTCCGGTGCAGACTCGACTCAAGAGGCATTGATGGCTGAGGCAGTGATTCTTGTTGATGAAAATGACAATGCCCTGGGTCCAATGACTAAGGTAGATTCACATAGAGACGCAGGATATTTCCACAGAGCATTCAGTGTGATGCTTTTTGATTCCACAGGGAGAATGTTGTTACAAAGACGTGCTAGTGACAAGATTACTTTCCCAAATGTGTGGGCCAATACCTGTTGCTCCCACCCACTTCATTGTGAAGAGGAAATGGAACTCAAGAATGCACTTGGTGTCAAGAGAGCCGCAATTAGAAAGTTGGAACAAGAATTAGGCATATCACCTACTGAAGTACCGATTGAATCATTCCAATATCTTACACGCATGAGGTATCAAGCCAGGCAGGATCAAATTTGGATTGAGAGGGAAATAGACCACTGCTTGGTAATCCATGCAGATGTAGAAGTAAATCCTAATCCAAATGAAGTCGGTGAGATTCGTTGGGTCAGCAAAGAGCAACTTGAAGATATGCTGATTGCAGATGATTCAGAGAATATCATAGCACCTTGGTTCAGATGCATTGCTGCTAGAATTATGACAGATGATTGGTGGGCACCAAATTGTGCTGTTGCAGATGAAATCATCCATGATATGGGTGATATTTCCCATATGCTTCCTGGGGCTATCGGCGCAGACTTGTCTACGAGTATTGCTGAAGTCAAGTCAATGGTTGAAGATAGAATCAAACGCGCTTTAACACATACTTCTCACGAACGGCTTTCGAATGCAATGATGCACCTCATTGAAGGTGGCGGTAAGCGAATGCGAGCAACCTTGCCTTGGTTAGTGGCTAAGGCAGTAGGAGATACGCACTCGGGAATACTTGACGTAGGTGCTGCAATTGAGACTATTCACAATTTCACTTTGGTTCATGATGATATTATGGACGATGATAATATTCGCCGAGGTAGGCCTGCAGTCCACGTAGAATACGGCCTCCCTACTGCGATAAATGCTGGTGACGCTATGTTAGCAATTGCATTCGAAGCAATGGCAGTTGCTGAAGGAATTGAAAATGAGCAATTACCATTCTTGGTCAAGAGAATTGGAAGAATGGTCCGAAGAGTTTCCGAAGGACAGCAACTCGACATTGAGTTCGAAGACCGCCTTGCGGTTAGTGAGGATGAGTATCTAGAGATGATTCGAGGAAAAACAGCGGTAATGTTCCTTACATGTGCTGAGGTCGGAGCACATCTTGCGGGTGCAGATGAGGAAGTCATTGCTTGTATGCATGATTGGGGACTCGCTGTTGGAATGTGTTTCCAATTGATGGATGATTTGATCGATGTACTCTCAGATTCTGAAACTCTTGGTAAGCCAAGTGGTAGCGATGTAGCTCAAGGAAAAAGGACACTGATGGTCATTCATGCACTATCTCAATCCTCGAGTCCTGCTAAGGATGACCTTCTTGCGGTTCTAGGTAAGAATGAATCCGCCACACCTTCAATGGTCGATGCAGGTCATAGAGCACTCGAAGAATTGGGCTCAATAGATTATGCTCGCCGTAAGGCTGAGGCATACCATAGAGAAGCACATGCATGCTTAGATCGTCTAACTGAAGGCCCAGCGCTTGTAGCGCTTAGGGAGTTAACTGATTTCCAATTACAACGTATTAGTTGATACAATTGAAATCGCTTCGCCGACAGAAAGAGTCCCCTCTTGAATTACTTCAGCATACCATCGTGTGCGGTTTGGGATTAGCCGGTGCGAAAATATTGCGTAATTATTGTCGATGAAAGAATCTTGAATTGTTCTGCAGGGAGTTGCATCTCTGGTAATTCTTAGAGTAACATCTGATGTTTTCAATACAGTTCCTTCTTTCAACTCATCTCTGTCGATTCCTCGAATCAGAAGATTCTCACCAGTCGTACCACCATCTATGGGGTGGCCTTCTGCCTGGAGTTCTTCCATAATTTCGGTGCACAGTAAACATACAGCGCGTTGTGGCCCACCGTGAGATGCACGGTCATTTTGCTTATCACCGATACAACCTTCATTCGTAACTCCTAATGAATCAACGCTTGCTTTAGGCACGCCGCCATTCGGGGCAGAAAAAAGGCCCACAATTGAGCCAGTCATCTATTTCACTCTGCGTAGTAGGATTCCGGGTTAGGGTCAGGCTTGAGTCCCTTCCTGGTTCGGATTTCACCGACGACCTTAGCGAATAATTGCGGAGGCAGTATCTCGAATCCAATGTTTTCGGAGTTCCATATCGCACGTCCTTGGGATGCTGCTCTGATGTCATTGGAGAAACCAAAGGTTTCTGCAACAGGCAAAGTACCGATGACTGTAGTTACGTCGCCATCAGATGGCATGTCTTCGATGATTCCACGTCGATTAGAAATTTCACGGGTGACCTGGCCGAGCCAATCATTTGGTACGCTAACATGTGAGCGCTGCATTGGCTCCATAATGACGGTACGTGCTCGAAGCATTGCACCTTTGATTCCGTTTCGAACCGCTGGAATAGTTTGTGCTGGTCCACGGTGAATTGCATCTTCGTGGAGTTTTGCATCTACTAGGCGAACCATCATTCCCATGACTGGTTCATCAGCGATTGGTCCCTTCTTACAGACTTCATTGAAAGCCTCGATAATGAGTTCACGAGTCTCGTGAAGTCCTTGGATACCTTTGGTATCATTGACTAGAACATTTGTTCCGAAAATCGAGTAAATCTTTCGCATCTTATCTTTGTCCATGCCTAATTCACCGAACTTACGACCTATTTCCTTAGCATCGTTAGGGCGAACGTTTCCATTACCAAAGTGACCATCACGTAGTGCGGCTACTACCTCTGCAGGTAGTGGCTCACATTCCATCATGAATCTGTTGTGACGATTTGGCGACTTGCCTTCAAAGCGGTTACCTCTATTGTTGCCTTCGACAGATTCTCTGTAAACGACAATTGGTGGACTAACCTTGACCTTGATACCTTGCTCCTCTTCTATTCTATATGTTGTAATCTCAAGGTGCAATTCACCCATACCTGCGAGAAGCGCTTCACCAGTTTCCTGATTTGTGCTTACTTGCAAGGAAGCATCTGCTTTTGCTAGGGAGCGAAGTGCGTCGATGAATTTTGGTAGATCTTTCATACTCTTAGGCTCGACAGCAACAGTGACCACAGGGTCAGAGTAGTGACGAATGGCCTCGAACGGAGTGAATTCATTATCACGAGAAAGGGTGACACCAGCAGCAGCGGAACGAATTCCGGTGATTGCTGCAATGTTTCCAGCTACAACAGTTGGCACGGTAATTCTATCTCCACCGACCATCATACTGACTTGTTGTACACGCTCTGACTTTGCACCACCGATGGCATAAACTTGCTCACCTTGGCTAATTGAGCCTGAGTAAATACGTCCTACAGCAACTTCACCAGCATGTGGATCCATCCATATCTTAGTGATCATCATTGCGAGTTCTGCTTCTGGATCGCAGTTAACCATTGCCTTTCCAATTGGACTTTCAAGATCTCCAGTCCAGATATTAGGGATACGATATGGCTGTGCTTCAACAGGGCCTGGCAACTTACTTACTGCCATATCGAGTAGAACTTCGTGCACAGGAGCCTTGCTTGCAAGTTCCTTTTGCTGTTCGTTATTACAATACTCGAAAATATCCGTGAAAGAAATACCGGACTTTGCCATGTATGGGACGGTTATGCCCCAGTTGTGGTAAGCGCTACCGAAAGCTACGGTTCCATCGCCGACAGAGACTTGCCATGCTTTCTTCATTTCTTCAGGTGCAAATTGGCGAATCAATTTGTTAACCTTGGTGATAGTCTCCTTGAATCGCTCCATCATGTCTTCAGGAGTAACTTGTAATTCATTGATCAATCGGTCGACCTTGTTAATGAATAGAACAGGCTTGACCTTTTCCTTGAGTGCTTGTCGAACCACAGTCTCAGTTTGAGGCATTGGTCCTTCAACTGCACAAGCGAGGATGAAACATCCGTCAACTGCACGCATAGCACGGGTAACGTCGCCACCAAAGTCAACGTGCCCTGGTGTGTCAATGAGATTGATGAGGTAATCCGTTCCGTCGACTTCGTGCACCATTGATGCCGATGCCGCGTTAATGGTAATTCCACGTGCGCTCTCTTGGTCATCGAAATCTAGAACTCTACTTTTTCCAGCGAGTTCTTCACTCATCATTCCAGCACCTGCAATCAGGTTATCGGAGAGAGTTGTCTTTCCGTGGTCAATGTGAGCTGCGATGCATAGGTTACGAATTTGAGGTAGGATATGCATTACCTCAGTCGCCTTCTTGATGTTGTCTTCTTTACGGCCCATGCTGAATCACCTGACTCTCGTCGCCCTTCGCCACCTTCAAGGGGTTTATGAAATCGACTCCCCGTAGGGGAGGATATTCGCTGTGCTGGTCTGATTGTAAGTAGTTCAGGCCATACTTACAATGCCAATATTCATCTCCGCAAATATGGCCTTCATGTCCCGATTTAGTGTTTCAAGTCTAACTCTCATTTCAGAAATTCTTACTTTGATAACTTCCTTGGAATTTTCCATTGCTACTTTGAGGTCTTCTTTCGCCTTATGTATCTCAAACATACATGTTCGTAGAGCATCTCGACATTGATTGTGACGTTTCTCAAATAATGTCGTATCAACATTTTCCTTTGCCAACATTTCCTTGCAACGTTTGAATTGGGTATCGATTTTGGCTATTTCTATGGAGTGCTTTGGCGTACGCTTTAGATTGGATTTTAGATGCACTAATCGGAATGCATTGATCCACCACTTTGAAGGGTCCACATGGAACCACTTGTGGCCATTTCGGTAATCGGCCTGGAAGGTGTGGTGGAAGTTATGGTATCCTTCACCGAAGGTTAAGAACGCTAACCAGAATGAGTCACGGCTCGAGTTATCATCTGAATATGGCTGAGTTCCCCAAATATGTGCAGCAGAATTAATCAAAAATGTGCCATGATGAACAAATACAGTTCTTGCGAGTCCTCCCCATACAAAGCAACCTACTGCAACGGCGAGTCCACCCCACAGATAGCCTAGCAGAGCAGGTAGTACAAATCCAGATAATGCGCCAATTAGGAAAATATTCCTATGTTGCCAGCGTAGTATTTTACTCGCGTTTAAATCTTTTACATTTGCAAAATCATTTGAATGAATATCTTCGTCTATCATTACCCACCCCATATGGGAATACCAGAACCCACGAGATGCGCTATATGGGTCTTCTAATGAATCGGTTTTTCGGTGGTGGTTACGGTGGTCGCTTGACCACTCGATTACCGAGTTTTGGAATGCCCCTGCTCCAAATATTGCATAGAATAGAACAAGAGGCCAACTCGCATCATGTGACCGATGACTGAATAGTCGATGATACCCTACAGTAATTGAGAGGCCACAAGCAAAATACATTGCAATAAAGATGACAAATTCTCCCCATCCTGGCGGCCCGAGATAGAGCCAATGTGCAATGATGCCTACTACGGCAAAAAATGGAACCAATACTAGAAAACTTGAGTTCAGCCAGTTGATTTTTGAAAGACTCCCTACCTCGTCCATATCGAGCGCGTTTTAACGAACCTTCTTGACCATATGGGTCAAGTGATATTGTCAGCAGTACCTTTTGGGACAATATGTAATCAGCGAGCACTTGAAGCAATGCGCTGAACTTCTTCTTTCTTCGCAACAGCGAAGGAAGTAACATCTCCCTTGGAAGCCTTGGATAATTCATTTACAATACATTGCTTCAGGGTGCGCTTGGACTTGGATGTTCCTTGCTGAGCACCCTTTGCAAGATTTGCAAGTGCTACATCTAGGCGTCGTGACGGTGAACTGTCAACAGCCTTTGGTTGGGATACTGCACCGAATTTGATTCGAGTGATCTCTTCCATTGGAGCTGCAAAGCAGATAGCATCAACAAGTGCCTGTAGTGGATTTTCTCCACTTCGCTCTCCAATTTCATCAAGCGCTTCTTCGAAAGCCTTCATTGCACCTTGCTTCTTACCGGTATATTTGCCAGTGCGCATGAGTTTGTTGATGAAACGCTCGACGACGGATAGGCGCGCCTTTCCAAACCAAGCGTTAGCATGACGGCCACCAGTATGAGGTGTGCCTACGGTGCTGAGGTTGATGTATGGTGCAAGTCCAGGGTCTCGACAGACCACTGTAGCTGCATCGTACTTACCGAAAACGAGAGTTCCAATTCCTGCGATAGGACGCTCTGGAGGGGCTTCCTCTTCTACTTCCTCTGTGGTGGTGACTTCTTCTTCTTCACTCATCTGAATTTCTCCATCAACGGACTGGCTTCTCTTTTCGGCCACGGACCATCTCATCGAGTGAGACGCCATTGACCTGAATGACCTTGTATCGGACACCGGGGATATCTCCATAGGAACGTCCCATGCGGCCACCGATACCTTCGACCATGACCTCATCGTGTTCGTCGATGAAGTTGATTGCACCATCACCAGGTGCGAATGCTGTGAGTTTGTTACCATTCTTGATCAATGCAATCTTCACAGCCTTACGAATTCCAGAATTTGGTTGCTTTGCTTCGATACCGACCTTTTCGATGACGATACCTGTTGCTTGAGTTGAACCTGCAAGCGGGTCGTGGCGTGCACGAGATTTGAGCATACGCTTCTTGTAACGTCGATCTGACCACCTAAACTTTTGACGGTCCTTTGCCATCTTGCTACCTGCGAACAGTCCACGTCCCATGTATTACACTCCAGTGAAGCAACTTGCCGACCTACCTCCCCTATTTCATGATGCCGATGAAAAAGGAGCCTACAAATAGCACACAGCAAAGCATTCTTGGCGTGCCAATGTTCATGTGGATTCTCCTTTACGAAGGGGTATGGCCTTCAGAGATTTGCTCGGGGCGGCACGCGTCATAAGCGAGCCTACCAGCGTACTGCATGGTATCTTTGATGCATCATTCGCTTCTGGTCATGAATTATTATTATTTGACAATGTGATTGAAGCCCCTTCGCATAAAGTGGCGGTAAACCTACTGACTCGACCACGTTTATGTGAGGCACTTTCTATTGCGCCGGAGGACTTTATTGACCTACTTTGGTGGGCTATGAGCAATCCTGAAGATCCTGAAATGGTAACGGATGCAGCCGTTCTTGAATGCCGACAAAATGAAGTTGACATCACATTATTTCCCATCCCTCATCATTGGCGAGAAGACCGGGGAAGATACATGTCGGCTAGTGTGATTATTGCTGAATACGATGGAGTTCGTAACATGAGTTTTCATCGTCAATTTCTTCGCGACCCCTCACATGTAGTGGCAAGACTAGTCCCACGCCATCTTAGAACGATGACAATGTCCGCTCGCGAAAAAGGCGAAAAGGTACCAATCGCAATAATCAATGCTCCAGATCCTGTGGTTCTTTTAGCCGCAGCAATGTCTTTTGATCATAATTTTGATGAATTGTCAATCGCCGCTGCATTGCACAATAAAATTCATGGTCGCAAATTAGAATTGGTAACTCTACCCAATGGAATTTCAGCTCCTGCAAATGCAGAGTATGTCATGTGGGGCTCGATTACCACAGAAGATGATGATGAAGGCCCATATGTTGACATCACTGGGACCGTAGATGAAGTGCGCCAGGAGCCGGTTATCGAGATTGATGGAGCCTCTCATCGAATGAATCCGATATTCCATGCATTGATACCTGCCGGGTCCGAGCACAAGACACTCATGGGACTTCCAAGGGCGCCAACAATCAAAGATGCGGTGGGTAAGGTGTGCGAATGCCTTGATGTTCACATGACAGAGGGCGGCGGAGGATGGCTTGCTGCTGTTGTGAAGATTAGAGTCAATGCTGAAGGAGATGGCCGTCGTGCAATCGAAGCCGCTTTAGCGGGTCATCGTTCGATGAAAATGGTGACAATTGTCGATGAGGATATCGATATTA
>Ga0066846_10001772_pt1 | contig 10206 bp, 7 predicted proteins | sample ETNtaG_33_FD_65489 | JGI IMG/M metagenome (GOLD analysis project Ga0066846, IMG submission 65489) | Marine microbial and viral communities from oxygen minimum zone, Eastern Pacific Ocean - ETNP201310SV76 | ecosystem: Environmental > Aquatic > Marine > Oceanic | place: Pacific Ocean: Eastern... | reverse complement strand
TTAGCGAGTAAAGTTGACAGCAGAAACCTCAGCCAAAACACCCAAAGATTCAACGCATCCTTGAAACGTTTTAGCACCGAAAAATTCGATCTCATGCAGGTTCACAATTTCAAAGACTGGGAAAATTCACTGGCATTATTAAAAGAACGAAAAGCCGCCGGTGAAATCCGCTATTTGGGCATGACCACGCACATGACCAGTCAATACGAGTTAATGGAAAAAGCCCTCAGAGAACACGAACTTGATTTTATTCAGGTCAATCTTTCACTGGCAAATCAGCGCAGTTCATCGCAGCGACTTATCCCACTTGCGGTTGATCAAGGTGCAGCAGTTCTGATTAATCGTCCATTTGGTGGTGGCGGTGTCTTCTCCACACTCAATAAAGCAAAACTGCCGGCTTGGTCGGCTGAATTTGAATGCGCAAGCTGGGGTCAATTTTTATTAAAATACGTGGTGTCCCAAACTGGGGTGACGGCGGTTGTGCCGGGTATGACTAAAGCCAGACATGTGATTGACAATATACAAGGTGGCATGGGGGAAATGCCAACTGCGGCATTAAGAAAACGACAAGAAGATTTTTTTGATGCGTTGTAAATTAAACCAGATAACCGGCATCACTTAGAAATTGCTTGAGATTACCGCCCTTAAATAAAAGGCCTTTGATGCCAACCTGCATGGCCGCTTCCAGATCGGTTAACTTATCACCCACCAACACGCTTTGAGATTTCTCAATCGGCCACGATGAAAGTAAATCCTTGAGCATGCCACTGGCCGGCTTTCTGCAATCACAATCGATTTTATATTTAGCGTGGATGGCATCAATATGATGCGGGCAATAGCGAATGTCATCTATGTGCGCACCATGCTGGTGTAAGGCATTTTGCATGTACTCGTGAATACTGTGCACGTCCTCTTCGGTATAAAAACCTCTGCCTACACCGGATTGATTCGTGACCACAAACACCAAATACCCAGCATCGTTACACTGCTTGATGGCTTGGATAGCCCCATCAACCCATTCCCAATCTTTATGTTTGTAGGTATACCCTTTGTCTTCATTAATCACACCATCACGATCAAAGAATACCGCCGGTCGCTTTGTGTGCTCGGATTTTTTTTCCTGGGTCATGCTTTAGCGTAGGCTGTTCTCAGCAATCTCGCAAAGTGTGTGACCCACTGCTATATGCATCTCTTGGATACGTGGCGTTGCCGTGGCGGGAACTTGAATGGCCACATCTGCAAGTTCTGCCGCTTCACTGAACTTTTTACCGGTCAAAGCAATGGTTTTCACTTCACATTTAGCCGCCATCTTAAGCGCTTTGATCACGTTTGGGCTTTGGCCACTGGTTGAAATACCCACCAACACGTCACCGGCTTTGGCCAAACCTTTGAGTTGGCGCGAGAACACATCGCTGTAATCGTAATCGTTTGCAATCGCGGTCAGTGCGGATGCATTGGTGGTCAATGCTATGGCCGGCAAAGGTTGGCGTTCTTTTAAAAAACGCCCTAAAAACTCCGCTTCCAAATGCTGAGCATCGCCCGCTGAACCGCCATTGCCGCAGAAAAAGATCTTGCCACCTTGAGCCAAAGAATCGGTTATTAACTGCGCTGCCGCATCCACTTGATCAGCCACTTCTGCAATCAAAGCAAAGCTTGTGGCCGCCTCATTTAAAATCTGTTTTGCTGAGCTCATTTCCTATCCGCCTTATTGAAGCATTATTAACTCAATCCGCACTGACTGCGCAGGCACTTGCCGGACCGCGTTTAGCAAATACCAGTTCATCTATCCTAACATAGCAAACTTCATTCAAGGTTTTATCCTCAAGAATGGGGCGTCGTTCTCGATTGTTTCGTTCGGACCTTCTGAACAATTTGGTCACATTGAGAGCATCGTAATTGATTCGTTTGCCTTTGAATTGTTCTTGTGCTTGTTCCCGGTACGGCTCACAATCTAAACGACGAACTCGACGAATATTTTCATGAGCAAACCAATCGTCCTCATTCTTGAGGGTAAAAAAAGCATAACAAAGATCAAAATCATTCATAAAATGAATCTCACTGATCTTGGTCTTTGCAAGCGCTGGGTTGTTCGCGCTGGAGCTGGCGCAAGCACCAATTACCAACAACGCCATACCCAGAAAAATTTGCTTAAGCTGCATACTCCCACCAATTTAAAATCAATATCAAGACTGCATTGTAGCGTTTTATCCGCAAAATTTTCATAAAAAATTAACATTTTTACATTATTTTTATTTGCAGTAATTATTAATAAGCAATTGATATATATCATAAATATTATAATAACCTAGATTTTTTCTAGGTTAAATAACTGCAATTTTTGTTCATCTGCGATAGGGTGACACTGTTTTTATGGTGTTTTGCTTAAATGGTGTAAATCAATGAAGCGAAGAGCGATAAAAAAGAAACGTGCTAAACGCACAGTGAACTCTGAGTGGTTCCACATCAGGGTAAGGCACCTCCGACTCTTAACACTCCCAATATTGAGTGCTTTCATTGTTACCTGTTCCACCGAACCGAATCTTTTAGAACAAATAAAAGAACAAGGTGAATTGCACGTGGTCACGCTCAACAGCCCCACCACATTTTACCAAGACGACAATGAAATGGCTGGCCCAGAATTTGACTTGGTCAATGGCTTAGCAGAAAGCCTGGGCGTTAAACTGGTAATCAAAATAGTCGACAAAGTTGCCGACATTCAACCTGTACTTGAATCCGGTAAAGCCCACATGGCGGCGGCAGGACTCACCCCTACTGCAAGCTGGCAACAACAAATGCACTTTGGCTACCCTTACGCGAACGTGGACACGCACTTAATCTACAAACGCGGTAACCCCAAACCTAAATCCATCGGCCAGTTGTTGAATCGTGAAATTGAGATCACCACTGAAATTGATCACGCCGAAGCTTTACAAGATTTGCAAACAGTGCACCCGAATCTCATTTGGTCAATGAACACTCGGCAAGGTGTCGAAGAGTTAATGAATAAGGTAAATACCGAAGAACTCGATTTTACCGTTGCTGACAGCAATGAATTTGCCCTGCAACGACACACTCACCCAGAGCTAAGGGTGGCACTTGATATCAAAAAGAACAATGAACTCGCTTGGGCGTACAACAAAAAAGGCAGCCGTGAACTCATGGAAAAAGCCGACAACTACCTTATTGAAGCAGAGCGTGAGGGACTGATCGCAAAAATTAATGAACGCTATTACGGTCACGCCGGGGCACTGGATTATGTTGATACGCGTACGTTTATCGAGCACATTGAAACACGATTGCCTAAATTCAAGAATGACTTTATGCGGGCCGGCATAAAATACGCTGTCGATTGGCGTTTATTGGCCGCGATTGGATACCAAGAATCGCATTGGCAACCCAGAGCCATCTCCAGCACAGGTGTTAGAGGCTTAATGATGTTGACACTTAGAACCGCCAAAGAAGTCAACATTAAAAATCGACTCGATCCGGTCAGCAGTATTCGTGGTGGCGCTGAATATTTTGTGAAGCAATGGCACAGATTGCCAGAGGATATAGTGGAACCGGACAGAAGTTGGTTTGCGCTGGCCGCCTACAATGTCGGCTTCAGTCACCTTAAAGATGCCTGGCAAATCACACAGTGGCAAGGCAATGACCCAACGCAATGGGTGAACGTAAGTAAATCCTTACCGCTATTGGCAAACAAACAGTGGTACCCGCATTTGAGCCACGGTTACGCCAGAGGCTGGGAACCGGTTATCTATGTTAATAACATCCGCAGTTATCATGAAATTCTTATTGGCATTACCGATAAAGAACAAACCGTGGCAAGCCTTGTGGACATGCCGCTTAATATTAGCGCCGGGCTTTAAAAAAAACCTTCAGTATCTGGGCGCACTCGTCCTCCAATAACCCGCCATCAACTTGAATAGAGTGATTGAATTGTGCCTCTGCAGAAAGGTCAATGACACTGCCGGCAGCTCCTGCGTTGGGGTCACAAGCGCCATACACCAGTCTCTCAACTCGGGCGTGGAGCATGGCACCCAGACACATGGCGCAAGGCTCGAGGGTGACGTATAAGGTGGTTCCAGTTAGACGATGATTGTTTAACAGTGTTGCGGCCGATCGAATGGCCACCACTTCGGCATGCGCTGAAGGGTCGTGATCCATGATATTGCGATTGTGCCCGCTGGCGATAATTTGATCGTCTTTGACAATGATGGCACCCACTGGCACTTCACCTTGTGCCTCGGCAGAACGTGCTTGAGCTAACGCGAGCAACATGTGCTCGCGATCCGCCGCATTAAACTCCGTCATGGCTTACCAAGGATCCTGGTTCGAATCCTCAGTTTCTGTGGGTGTGGTGTTTTTAACTTGAGCCATAAATTCCGCTTGTGCATCTCGCGCCATGACATCAACAATAATTCCAATCACCATGTTAAACAAAATAAAGGCATTTAAGATCAGGAAGCTGACAAAATAAATCCAGGCCATTGGGTACACTTCAAGGACATCATTCATGACTGCCGCCCAATCGTCATAGGTAATCATTTGCAACAGCACCAGCATTACGCTGCCGACATTCCCCCAACGAGAAGGGTCGATGTCGTTAAACAGAATCGAACCAATGGTGGCCCAGATATAAAAGAATATGGACATCAATAAGATGATGAAGCCGACCCGTGGGATGGTTTTAATGATGCCATCAATAATGCGTCGAAACTCAGGCACAATGGTCACCACACGTAAAATTCTTACTATTCTCAAGAGTCTTGCCACAAAAACAGTCTCGGCACCAGCTACCGGCACCAAGCTCACGGTGACAATAATAAAATCGAATACATTCCAACCGCTCTTAAAAAAGTTAAACAGATTCTTTTCTGACATCAATCTGATCAAAATCTCAATCACAAAAAACACAGTGATTGAATAATCAAAGATATTTAATGCTGCTTCGTATGTATCCGGAAGATCATAAGTGGTGACACCGGCATAAAAAGCCGACGCCAAAATTACCGCAATGACAATGGTGTTAAAAACTTTACTGTTGCGTATCTTTAAGAAAAAATCGACAAAACTCAATGTGATCTCCTGATTTTTATTTGTAATGTAATAACTAAGAGGCTTATTAACCCATATTTAATCCACAAGGTAAATACCCTCCGCCACATAAAAGTCATTTGCCCCGGATGTATTCAAAGCGCCGTTCTTATACAAACTAACATTAATGCGACCGCCACTCTCATCCGGCGTGCTGCCACCATAGAGTGCGCCTTCCACAGCTGCCCCACCCGACCAACCGTTTTGGATGGTGGTGGTGGAAGCGCCGGTATATCTGCTGGTAAGACCGTTGCTGCTGTTAAGACCGACGTTAAATGAAGTAAAGCCGGCGTTGACAACAATCGGGTTCTTATCATCAAAGTTGGTGACCGCTAAGGTGCCGGTGTAAGCACTGGAACCCCAGTTAAAAGTGGCCGCCACATCGGCGGTGGTGGTGTATTTGTGCACGTCGTAAGTGCTGCCATTTTGACTGGAACGATACGCCGCTTTGACCACTGCCGCGCCGCTCATGTTGGCCGAGCCTGAGGTGGGGATCTCGTTGTTGGCCACCAGTTCACCGGCAACCCAGGTGCCCAAATGCACCGCCGCAGTCTGAGTACCATTATTGGGAGAGGCATCCACTGCGCCCATGGCCCAAAAACCCCAGGTGGCATAAGCGGCATTGGGCATCGGATCATTGCCGTTGGTGTGGAACAGATCCGAGTCTTCTTTATCTAGAGTGTTGTAACTCACCATGACGCCGGCGAGATTATTGGAACCGCCCGAGGAACCATCAATCTGTTGCCCATTGTCCTGGATCTCGGCGGCGAACACCTCGTTGGAGAGATAAGCCGACTTGGCATTGCTGTTGTCGGCATCGCCAAAGTTTAAAACCAGCTCGCCCTCATCGATCCCGTCCCAGGTGTTGGTGTAGCTGTTGCTGGGTAGCGCTGAGACAGTCAGCGGCGCTGCCACTTGGACATCGTCGTTGGTGGTGTCGAAGTTAATCGACGTCAGCGTGCTATTTGATCGAACGGAGGCGAGCTGGTCGTTACCGGTACCGGAAACATCAAACTCCATGAGGCCACTAAAAAATCCATAATAAGTGGTGGCGGTGGAAGAATAAAAATCGGTGTGCCTAAAATCGGAGATGGATTTGTAGGGACTATACGAAACACCGCTGCCTTCGGTGGCATTAGTGATGCTTAAATAAGCGTACATAGATGAGTCGCTCGTTATCATGCTGTAGAAGCGAGTGCTGGTATCATTGGTGCCTTGCACGTGATCTCCCGAGCCGAGCAAAAACACTTGTGTAGCATAAGCCTCTTTCCCAGTAGAATCTCCACAGCATGCAAAATTAGAATAGTTTCCTGTTGTATCGTTCATGTTGTATCTCCTATAGGATTCACCGAGCTTGTAATCGGTCACCCATTGCGCCGGATCACGGGTCATCATCGCAATCTCGGCATCACTCGGCATATCACTCGACGCATTAGGTTGACTGTTGGTCGTTCGTATTATCGTGGTGGCGACAAAATTGTAGACACGTCCATCCAGAGATTGGGGGTCATCGATGTGTTTTTTACCGAGTAAGATCACTCCTCCAGAACCAACGCTACCGCCGTTGTTCTCATGCGACCAGCTTCCCGGCACGTCGGAAACGGCGCCGGTAGATAAATTGACTTGCTTGATTCTTAAGCTGGCGTAATTATCATTAAGAGCGTCATCGGAATGGGTTTCCCCATTATGATCAACATAAAACCCATAATCCGTACCCGCATTAAACGTAGCTGTACTGGTAAATGTTATGGAGTTGGTACTGTTTCCCCTGTATTCAAAAAAAAGTTTGTCACCATCTGTGATACCCAGATGAAGCCCGCTTGTTGATGTTCCAGTCCCACCGTTCCAGCCGGTAGATCGACCAAAAAACGTGCCCTCTTTTGAGGAGGTATCGAATCTGACCACCCCACTCATCGCCCAAGGAGCCGTCGCAACACTAAGCGCGTGCGAGCTAATATCGTAACTATCATGCCCGTACCTAAGATAGTCACCATTACCATCAAATTCAGCCCATTCCGAAGAGTAAGGTACATTCGAATTTGCGAGGCCGCCAGTCATAAACTCCTGCGCAATAAGTGCTTGATCAAAACTGCCTGTCCCCCACTGATTGCTGTTTGTGGAGTAATGCGCACCAAGGGTCATGTTGCCATTTTTATAAGGATCGGAACTTGAAACATAGGCCGCAACCGGCTTATTCGATTCGTTACCCCAAAAACACCCTGAGTCATGACTGGTCACACACTCAATCGGGGATGCACCAAAATGAGCCCCACTGCCATCGTTGTTCGTATTGGTCCTATCCTGAAAAGACCAATATTGATAACCGTTCATGCCCTTTCCTGTGTCCCCGGCGCTATAGCGAGTGGTGTCGGCATTGCGGGCATCCACTTGACTGATGGTTACGTTAAGTAAACTTGCCTGATCATCGCGAGTGGTGGAACCGCCGGCGCCATCGTAACTGTCAGCGATTGCCAAATGCGCTGATAATCCAACACCTTTGCCGGCAGGGTTCAAGACTTGATACCAGTGTGACATCCCTTCTGGGAGCTTATTATAAATGTCAACATATGTGGGCGCGAAACGCTTAGTGGTGAGATCTGTAGCAACACCATAATGCGAACTGGTGTTCCCACCTACCGCCTCGTCCAGAGCCGCACTCATCCAATTATACGATATAGTACTAGCTGAAGCATTACATTGAGCGGTATTCTTCCCCATCGCACCACAATAATCGGCCGCCAACAGTGCGCCGCCAGCACTGGCACTGATCACATTGCCTGCGGTTCCATATCTGGGAATGAAATTAGGAAAAAAGTATGCAGGGGTGTTATCGCCATTTTGAAGTTCGGTCGGCATGATGGCAAATTGCATGACACGCTTATTGTTATTGGTAAAGGAATTAAACATCGCATCCGTGTAGATGTCCCCAGCCAAGGTGACTTGGTCTTCATAGCTTGTATAGTTTGCGTTGTAAAATATGTTAGCTCTAAAATTATCAATATCAGCGCCACAGTGACCCCCGCCAGCACTAGGAACCGTACAAGTAGTACGAATTTTTCCTTCATAATAGATGTTGTTGCCATGCCATGTATTCAGACTCATGGTATTTTCGGGCACCACTATATCTCTTTGTAATGGACCGTCGTCATCGTCATCGGTGTTTTCCAGATCATTGTAACTGCACTCGTTAACGTTGGTTGTACAAGCCACATCTCCTGTGTAGTCAGAGTTTGGGTGCCAGAGATTAGACTCAAAGGATGTTCCAATGCCATCAGTCAATTTAATAACAGGATCTGTTGCTGTCAGAATAGTGTTCGATAAGGTGTAATTAGACGTCGCGGACACCCAATAATCAGCCAAAATTCTTAGGGTAAAACCTGCGTTTAATTTATCTATGGTTAGGTCGGTGTCCTTTATATAAATTTTCTGTAACAATTGGGTATTATGCCCTGTGCCAACAGAGCCTCCCGGGCAACTGTCAAAAGCTACTTGACAATCATGATTGGTATTGTGACCGTAAAGGGTCCATCCGGTTAAACTAACAGCATCACCAGCATTTGTGCCAGTCCCAAACGTTGGATTTGAAAGGAGACTAAAATCAACATGTTCTGATTTATAGTTAAGCGATGATGACGCTACATCGGTCGACATGTACCAAAAATCATCGCCTCGCATACCTGCGGTGATGGTGTTTGCCTCAGAAATACTGATGCCAGCAGAACTGTTTAGGTCGTTTCTGGGTTTATAAATGGGGACAAGATTTCTATGTTTGACATTAAAGAAATTGGCACCATTCCATGTATTGCTTGCATCATCTTTAACCGGAAAAATGTAAACAAAATCTAGATTATCCACCGTGGTGCCAGTCTCTACGCCATCATTAGTCATCAATGACGTGTATACGTATTTAAGGGTGTCACTAGCATCCTGCTCAGAATAATCGGCAATTGTCTTATTGCTATTTGCTGCGGATTGCGACGCCGTTAATACCGTTTCTAAACTGTAAGCCGGCAACGACGAACCGGAAGGTCCACGCGTCGCAGTAGCGCTAAAGCCAGTGCGAGATACATTATGACTTTGAGCCGAGTACCTTAAAACCCCTGACTGCAACTCTTCGACGTTTTTAACCGGCACGGTGATGGCACTGGTGGCGGTATTGCCTGTGGTCTGACCGGTTGCGGTTAAAGTCAGGTTGTAAGTTCTGGCTTCTTCAAAATCCAACGCCGAGGCGGTAGTGATGGCACCGGTGCTGGCGTTAACAGTAAATTTGTTGCTGCCGGTGCCAGAGAGTGTATACACCAAAGCCTCATTGTCGCTATTGATCGAAGAGACGGATGCTACTGAGGTACCGCTATTAGCGCTTTCAAGGACAGTAACACTCGCCAGTGCGGTCACTAGATTACCCAAACTCTCGTCAGTGATATTGACGGTTAATGCTTTTGAAGTGGTATTGGCACCATCGGAAACATTCACGGTAATGCTGTAACTGGACTTGATCTCGTAATCTAAAGCGCTGGCAATGGTCACGGTGCCATTGCTGGCGATCGAGAACTTAGCGGCATCGGTGCCGGTAAGCGAGTAAGTGATGGTGCCCGACTCGGGATCACTGGCCGAGGCGGTGGCAACAGTGGTGCCGACCGCTGAGCTCTCAGCAAAGTTGGCGGCAGCCAAGGTGGCCGAGAGTGTCGGTGCTTCGTTAACGTTGTTGACATTCACGGAGATGGTCTTGGAGACGGTGATGCCATCGGCGGTGGTGTTCACAACCACGCTGTAATTGTCTTTGGTCTCGTAATCAAGCAATGAGGCGATCTTAACTGTGCCATCGGTACCGATGGAGAACTTAGCGGCATCGGTGCCAGAGAGGGAGTAGGTAATCGTGCCCCCTTCCGGATCGATGACACTGGTGATGGCAACAGTGGTGCCAACAACAGATGCTTCGGTAATGGCGGCATCGGCCATGGTCACGCTCACACTTTGGTCTTCATTCACGTTGGTTAAGGATACGGATATGGCGGTGGACAGACTGTGGGTGCCATCACTGGCGTTCACAGTAATGCTGTAATTGTCTTTGGTCTCATAATCAAGCAACGAGGCGATCTTGACTGTGCC
>Ga0066846_10001763_pt1 | contig 10245 bp, 8 predicted proteins | sample ETNtaG_33_FD_65489 | JGI IMG/M metagenome (GOLD analysis project Ga0066846, IMG submission 65489) | Marine microbial and viral communities from oxygen minimum zone, Eastern Pacific Ocean - ETNP201310SV76 | ecosystem: Environmental > Aquatic > Marine > Oceanic | place: Pacific Ocean: Eastern... | reverse complement strand
CAACAATAAAAATAAATGAAAAAAACTGGCCCCAGCCCAGTACAGCATGGGCAAAATAGGTGCTATCATGATAATTGCAGTACCCAAGTCAGGCTGCTGAAGTATAATAATGGTCGGGAACAAAACCAAAATAATTGGAATTATTATGGATGTAAATTTCTTCATTTGCAAATTATGGTCCGACAGATACCGGGCTAGGGCTGTGATGGTACATATTTTAACGAACTCACTGGGTTGCAAAGTGAATGGCAGTCCCACGTAAAGCCAGCGATGGGTTCCTGCCTGCGGAGCGCCAAAAAAAGGTAATATAACCAGTATAATACCCAGGAAGTATAAGGCATAAGAATATTTATGAATAAAAGACCTGGGAGTATAATAAATCACAATACAGAGAATAACAGCAGGAATTAAAAATAATAATTGTTTCGAAAATGGATTTTGAAAAAGGTCTCCGGTACTGTGCTGGGAAATACTTTTTAACACAGCCAGTCCCACGGAGGTTAAAAATAGGGCAGACCAAAGTATATGTGTTGGAAGTTCCCTGAACTCAGTTGATCGAGGAAAAATCATTTATAAACAAGTTTATCCGATTTGTAAATTTCATTAAAGATCATTTTAGCTATTGGCGCAGCTACTTTTCCGCCTGATCCGGCATTTTCCAATAGAATCACAACAGAATATTTCTGATCAGCGTATTCTGCCCAGCCAATAAACCAGGCATGGCTTTCTCCGTGGGCATTTTCCGCAGTTCCTGTTTTCCCGTATACGAGCATACCAGGTATATCTGGTTCGGCATTTTTTCCAGTGCCATTTTCATCTGTAATGACTAACCGCATATCAGAAATGATACGATCCCATGTTTCATCTTTAAGGGTTGGAATTTCATTCGCAGGTGGTTCATCGATCATGACAAGGTGCGGACGGTAGGCATTGCCCCTAGTGGCCAGTAAGTTCAAATAATTCAAGACCTGAATGGGCGTTACCAGGACTTCACCCTGCCCGATGCAGATATTCAGCAGCGCACCTTTACTCCAGTTGTAGCGGCCATGCCTTTCGTTCATGTAATCCTTATCGGGAACAAGGCCATACACCTCGCCTGGAATATCAATTTGTGTTGCTTCTCCAAATCCGAACTCAATGAACATCTCTGCCAGCTGATCCAGTTCCAAATACTGTACTGCCTTATAAAAATAAATATCACAGGAATTGACCATGGCGCCTGTCAAGTTTAATTCACCATGGCCTTCTTGCCACCAGCAGCCGAATAATCGATCACCAAATTGATAGGAGCCGTCACAGAGAAAAAAAGTATTGGGATCAAAATCTGTCTTTTCGAGAAGAGCCGCCTGTGTGACCGACTTTACGATAGAACCTGGCGGGTACATTCCCTGCAGAAATCTGTTTAACAATGGCTTTTCAGGGTTATTCCGTATTTCATTCCAGGTTGTTTCCAGAATAAGTCCCGTAAAAAGCTCCGGGTCAAAATCCGGTGCACTCACTGCACCAAGAATTTCACCGCTGTCCCCAAGGCCCACCAGGATAACACCCTTCCTATTTTTCATTATACCTTCAATAAAATACTGAATATCCAAATCAAGAGTGGTAATAATATTCATTCCCGGTTCAGGATCAGTCGGTTCCAGGTCCTTTACATAGCCCAGTTCCCGTCCAAATGCATCAACTTCATAAAAGATGATTCCTCTTTCCCCTTTTAAATAATTTTCATAGCGTTTTTCAATTCCGCTCCAGCCGATCATATCACCTAATTCATATTCTTCCTTATTCCTCAGGGAATTTCGTACATCGCGATCAACTTCCTTGACAATGCCAAAAATATGGGAACCGCGTATTCGACTTGGGAAATAACGTTCTGGAAAATTTTCGTAATAAACACCTTGAAGATTGATCCGGCTCTCTTCCAGCCTTGATACCTGGTCAAAGGTCAAATCCTTTGCCAAGCGGGTGGGATTGAACCTGCCCCGATAATATTTTTTGTAGCTTTTTGATACTGTATTGGAATCCAAACCAATCACCGTGGAAATAAATTCAAATTTTTTCCCTTTGTCAGATAATTCCCAGGGTATAGCGGTCAATACATAAGTGGGAAAATTATCTACAAGTATCTGGCCGTTCCGATCAATAATCAGACCCCGGGGAGCTGTAGTGGTTACTTTACGGATTCGATTGGAATTTGCCTTCTGGCTGTACCAATCATATTCCAAAATCTGAATCTGGAAAAAACGGCCGATGAGGATGCCGAACAAACACCACGTAAGGCCCGCAGCCGCCAGGAATTGTCTATAGGTAACTATATTGTCTGCTTTCAGCATTATTACGTCTTGTGTATCGGGTAAATAAACTGCAAAATTCCAGCAAAACATAAGGTATAGAAGCTGGTCGCAATCCATTTAGACCAGAACAGGAAAGTATTTACACCAAAAATATGCTGGTACTGTACCATGGAAAAAATAAGAAAACTAAAGGCAAGGACCCCAATCCAGGCCAAAGAGAAATACAGAAGGCCCATGGTCGAATATTTTCCCATGAGACTCCCTCCTAGATACCCAGTGATGGAATAGGTCAGCGGGGATAGTCCAAAAAAAGACGCTGTTCCGGATAAATCCACTAGTAGGCCAATCAGAAACCCAAAAACAATGCCTATCAGCCGACCGTATCTTAAAGACCAGTATAATACCACAATAACAATGAAATCCGGCCTAACCGTATTAATTGCAAGAAAATCCGCCAATAATAATTGCAGTATCCAAACGAAAATTCCAGATAAAAGAAATCTATTCCAATTCATTGTTACGGTCTATCACAACGAAAGCATATTGAAAGGCATTTAAATCGGTAGGCAAAGTGACAATAACATCCTTTTGGTAACTGCCTCTTTCATCAAAAACACCAGCTACTGTGCCCACAGGAAGACCTGCTGGGTAAATATCACTGAACCCGGAAGTTCTCACCTTGTCACCAATGTTAATCTCCACATTTTTCTGGACTTCCCGTATCTGGCCCTTACCACCCCCTACCCAGCGCAGAATTCCCGTTGCCCCACTGGGTAATATTCTAACACTGATCCTATAATTTACATCTGTGATCAATTGGACTATCGAAGCAGTTTTATTGGTCTGTATTGTTTTCCCTATCACACCTTTTGCGGTTAAGACGGGTTGATTGGGCTCTACCCGATCATCAGTGCCTGCATCAATAATGATCGATAATAGATTTGGCTGAATTCCCTTGTTGACCACGCGCACCGGTAATATTTTCAAATTTGTTTTTGATTTAAACTCCAGCATTTCATTGAGTTCCTGGTTTTCTTTATCCAGGTTCAGCATGGTTTCAACCTGCAGGGTCAATGACAGATTTATTTCCCGCAGGAGTTGATTTTCTTCCTCTAGGTACATCATGGATTTTATCCAAGTCAGAGGTGAAGTTAAAAAAGCTACAAATTCTGTTGATTTTCCACGAACTACAGCCATCCGTGGATCGTCATTATTTAAGAGTAATGAGCAGGATAAAATAAAGGCGATAACAAAGACGAAATGATCTCTGTTTTTTAGGAGTACAAGGTAGCGGTTGTACATACAACCTTACAGAAGAACCGCCTCATATTTTTTTAAGTTTTCAAGAACCATCCCGGTCCCTTTTACAACAGATATCAGCGGTTCCTCGGAAACATTCACAGGAACTCTCGTTCTTTCCCTGATAATTTGATCTATACCCTTGAGAAGGCTGCCGCCGCCTGTGAGGATAATTCCCCGTTCTAGGATGTCCGCGGCCAATTCAGGAGGAGTTTGCTCCAGGCAACGTTTTACTGCTTCCACAATGGCATTCACAGGATCTTTTAGGGCCTGGCGGATTTCATCGGAAGAAACTTCTATCGTTTTTGGGATCCCTGATACCAGATCCCGACCCTTCACTGCAATGGGCTCAGCACTCATTTTCATGGCAGAGCCAACTGATTTTTTAATGGTTTCACTCATACTGAGACCTATTTCCAGTTTGTGCTCATTACGAAACCATTGGAGTACTGCTTCATCCATTTCATCCCCGGCAATCCGGATTGTTTCTTTTGTCACTACGCCATTCAAGGAAATAACAGCTATTTCTGTCGTGCCGCCGCCGATATCCACAATAATATTGCCAATGGGCTGGCTAATATCCAGCCCAATTCCGATGGCTGCCGCCACAGGCTCTTCAATCAAATACACTTCCCGGGCATTGGCCCTTTCACCGGAATCCTTCACCGCCCGTCGTTCCACTTCCGTAACACCTGAGGGAACACAAATAACCATACGGGGCCGTGACAGCCGGTTTAGGTTAATTTTTCTGATGAAACCCTGCAGCATTCCATCCGTCATTCTAAAATCAGCAATCACCCCATCCTGCAAAGGACGGATTGTTTCCAAATCCCGGTGTGTACGTCCCAGCATTGCTTTAGCTTCATTGCCTACAGCCACAATGGTATCATCATGGACGGATCGAGTTACAATGGACGGTTCATTGATCACAATGCCTCTTCCCTTCATCCAAATCAGGGTATTGGCGGTTCCTAGATCAATTGCTATATCCCCGGATATCCAATTGATAACACTTGGGAAGTTTATTACAGACATTAATTCAACTCACCATGTATAAAAATTATAAGAATTTAGCAGGCAATTTACGGTGAAATGCGAAATGAAATAAGAAACCATCCAGTGAATTTTCCCCAAAAAATCAATGTTGAATGAATTTCATTAACCAGTTATTTGGCCGCTTTGGCTAGGGCCATACCCTGCTTGCTTAATCCATCCGCACGTTTATTTTTTTCCCGGCGAATATGATGTATGGACCAGGTTTTTACCCCATTTAACGCATCCATTACTTGGCCATGCAGGGCAATCATTCTATCATTCTTTATTTTATAATTGCCCTTAATTTGGTTTACAATTAATTCACTATCTGAATAAATATTAATATTTACCAATTTTAGCTCAAGAATAGTTTGAATACCTTTTAGTAGTGCTGTGTATTCTGCTTCATTGTTGGTTTTATTCAGCAGTGGTTCAGAGAAACAATAGATTTCTTTTCCCTCCACAAAAACGGCACCACCAATTCCGGCAGTTTGGGAATGCAAATCTGCAGCACCATCTACAAATAAATCTGCATCCCGGGCCTGAGTGCCGGATCTCGCTAGGAGACCAGCAATGATCTTGCGGTATTTTACTGGCAAATCGGACAGATCCGCTGCAGCGGTTAAGGCTTGGATCTCTTTTGCCGATAAAATAGTCATTTAATTCCTGATATACGGATTGGGGATGGACTGAGCCGGACATTCCTCCCAGTAATAGCACCAATTGCACAGGATCATTGGCTTGGGTTCAAATTTCCCACCATTTTTTATCCTGCCACGAATATTATTAATTTCTTTCTTTGTCTGCCTGGCTACAAACGACAAACCCTCTTCTGTTCGACTTGATTCGACCTGGATCCCGTGCTGTAAAAAATGCCAGACCAGTTGTACGGAGTTTACCTGTTCCAATTCATTCATCAATCCTATCTGATACAGGGCCAGCTGGTGATCCTTATCTGCCGCCTGTTGGGTTAATGCTCTTTTACCTGTTTTATAGTCATGAATTTTCCAATTTCCATTACCATCGTGGTCAATTCGATCGATAATACCCTTAATTTTATAAGCGGGGTCATCATCCAGAAGAAATACCATTTCATATTCGTTGGAGATAACATTCTGTTTGAATGGATGATGGGTACGGTAATACCGGGCAATACATTCCTCTCCCAGTGAAAAATAATCCCGGGGTGTTTTATGTTCATGAAAAATTGCAATTCTAGAGTGCCACTTTTCTTTCCAAAGGGATCTATGCACTTTCAGAATTTCATCTAACAGCGGCGTATGCCCTGATTTGACCCGCTCATACAGGTATTCAATTGATTCATGAACCCTTTTACCTAAAAAGGCTTCGATTCCTTCATCCTTTTTATGAATCTTATCAATATACCGGAATTTGAATTGTGCCGGACATTTTTTAAAAGTTTGAATACTGCTGTACGAGAAACGGTCTAACATTAAAATCCTGCTCCAATGAAGGGACTATCCAGCCGGTAATCTCCAAATCCATTTTGATCCTTAAATACAAACTGTTTACTTAGACGATAATAATGCCATACCTGGTACATAGCCGGGTTGGATGCGGTGGGATTGGACCGCTGGATCTCGTCTGGAGGTCCAAAAAGGATATATATCATGCCCATGTCTGTTTCCCAGCCTGGGGCCCAGGCATCAAAATTCTCATTTGCATACCAGACCCGGCCATAATATTCTTCCATCAATTCATTATATTCGGTTTTCGGTGTCGGGTCTCTGTCTTTCCACAGGTCATAGAAAAGTTGTTTCTTTTCCTTGCGGCTTTTCCCTTTGAGCTGCTTTCTCTCCTCATTGGTCAGAATATATTTCATCTGTTTCATAGCCCGATCTAAATCATCCACAAAATTGGAGACACCCGGCTTATAGGTTGAAAATGTTATTGCCCTTTTGGAAATTCGCCCCTCCTGTTCCAATTCAATGGAAATATCATTTTTCAACCCTTCTAACTGTTCTGAAGCGATAAAAATAGTTTGCGAGAAATATCCATTTTGTCCATCCCCGGTTAGGGTCTCTAAATGCTTTTCACTCTTCTTCAGGTCTGCAATTTGCACTTTGATCTCATAAGGCTTCGTTTCAACGAATCCTGATATTAAGAGATGGACCCCGGCACCAATCTCCCGCACACGGTGACCGCGGGTGGGGATAAAGTCCTTTTCAAACCCCCATTCCCCTGCCAATGACAATAGGAAAGTAGGATTTATCAGGGACGGATTGTCATTTAACTTCCTAAAATCTAATTTTTGTTTCTGCGTACCCCGTTTCCGGGTATCGGCATCTTGCAGTTCACCCAACAATTCGAACTGACCTTTGGGAACGATAAATGAAGTAAAATGTTTACGATTTTTTACGATTGATTTTGCTGCTGAATAAGAAGTAACGGTAATGGAGTCCGTCCAGATATTATGCCCGATTTCCCTCCCTTTTTTATCCTGCAAGGCGATGGATGCTTCATAGGAAGCCGTAAACTGGTCCCCCGTTTTGATAAACTGGAGGGCGAAAAAGGGAATTTCAATGAAAGTGATGATTTTTATACTGTCCATGTGGACCGCATGTGAAAATGGTGCCAAAACAAACCGTTCAACATTTCCCTGTGCTTTTTTCCGCCTGTTTCCAGCACGAGTCTGGTCTGCTAAGCCTGCACTGCAGAACAGGGCAATCATGAAAAAATATATCAGCTTTCTCTTGTCCATTTAAATTTCAGCAGTCCGTTGGTTGTTCCCATCCAGATAATATTATTTTTTAGTTCCAGTTCATTTACCTGGCCAATAAAGGGGAAAAAATATTCACGAATAAATCCTGTTTTCTTATTGATACGGACCAAACCTTCTTCCGTTCCTAAAAATATATGTTTTCTGTTTACCGCCATAGCATGGACAATCTTACTGTGATAATACGCTGCTGGAAATAACAATTCCCATACCATCTCTGACAGGTCAAATTTAACGATACCCAAATCGCAGCAGGCATAGATACTGCCTTCAAATTCTTTTACGGCCCTGACCCCGTACATCGTTCCTGCAAATTCTTTTCTACCCAGTTCTGACGCATTTCTGAGCTGAGGCTGGACCTGGTTAAAAATAAACAGGCCCGAGCGGCTGCCAATCCAGACAGTTCCATCCGTTTGATCCAGATCATATACCGGTATACCCTGAAATAAATATTCAAAGCCAAGAGGCTCTTCCCTCCAGGAGCCCTGGTTTAATCTGCGTATACCATTCGAAGATGCCATCCAGACGTGGCTGGAATCACCAACAATATCCCACACTTTGCCATCGGGAACACCCCGTTCCACTCCCAGAGTTCGCCAATAATTATCTCCTTTTTCGTATACCAGGGCCAGTTTGTGGCCGCCTGCCCAGATGGTTTGATCATTGTACCAGATAGAGTAAATGGGCGTGGGAGACATATTTACTACTGCGTCAAACTCAAAAGTATACGATTCCCCTGAATATAAGTTCAACCACGATACCCCTTTCCCCGATACATAATCCAGCCCGCCGAGCCACAGGAATTCATCCGTCAGGGTCATGCCCCCAACATCCACTCCAAATGACCCTGTGGATATGGGATAAAAAATTTCTGAAACAGATTTACCCTGCAGCAGTGTACCGTCACTGCAGCCAATCCAGACATCGCCGTGCCGACCTACAAGCCCAGTTATAATATCCACAGTGCGTCCCAGAGGATCAATCAAATGGTCTCCCGTGAGCATCCAGCCGGACATGATTGAATAATTCATCAATATTTCTTCCAGGGACCGATCATTTCCATAGGGACCACTGCTCCATTGAATTTTTATTTCATCAGGAAAGGGAAATATACCAGCGACTATACCAGATGAATGATCCAGCTTAACATAAATGGATTTTCCCTGGAGCCATATATAATTTTTTGAGGATCCTATCCGCTGAATTCTATCAAACCTTGAAAGTCCAGTCTCAAGAAGCGGAATACTACGCCAGTCTCCTTCCCGGGTGTAGGAATATTGGATATGATCCGGGGTCGCCGTCCAGATGATACCAGTTTGATGATCGAAATGCACTGCCGTAACGGCATTACTTTTCAGGCCCTGGGCAACGGTGACAGGTTCTGAAAAATCATTACCAAAAAGACTGAAACGATGGATACCGCCTGTGGCGGTTCCCACATAGGCATATGAGTATCCTTCTGTAATCGATGTAATGGCGCCTGCACCACGATAAAGCACCCAGTCAAACGGTCTGAACCTGGAGTCCGGCTGGGCATTCATGATGGTAATAGCTGATAATAAAATAAAAAGATAAATCCTGAAGCTGATGGCCATTAAACAGGCGGTTATTCTTGATAGTGATCAACAATTTCCATTAAGGAATGACTCGTAACAGGTACCACACCTACTGCCTCGCATACTTTCCCTGCCGCCAGATTTGCAAGCATTGCTGAGTCGGTAGGCTCCAGACCGCACACATCATTCAAGGCAAAGGTTGCAATCACAGTATCACCCGCGCCGGAAACATCATGTACAGACCGGGCCCGGGTTGGAATCCGGATATAATTCCCATCTTGGAACAAAAACATTCCATCTGCCCCGCGGGTAATCAACAGCACTTCAAATTCATTCTCTTTCCGGTAGGCCTCGCCAGCAGTTTCCAAATCTACCCCGGTACGAATAACAGACAAATACTCTGTATAATTTGGCTTAAATAACCGGGCACCTTGATAACTGGAAAAATGATGTTTTTTAGGGTCCACATAGACAGGGGTGCAACCTTCATTTGCCCGGGCTATGACCCAGGAAATCAATTCTGCTGAGAGCACACCTTTGTTGTAGTCCTGCAACAGAATACCGTCCACTTCTCCAAGTAATGGAGTCATGATTTCTTTAATTGCTGCAGTGGTATCTGCACTCGCCAATGCATCATCTTCATCATCCAGCCGGACTACATGCTGTCCCTGGGCAATGATTCTTGTTTTCACCGTTGTTATTCTCCTGGGGTCCGATACCAAGTAATGATCGGAAAGGTCATCCGCATCAAGGATCGTTTTCAGGGTGGACCCAGTTGAGTCATTCCCAATCAGGCCTACCAGGGATACCCTGCCTCCCAGTCCGCTGATATTTCGAGCTACATTGGCTGCCCCTCCAGCATGGTAATCCACATTCTCAATATGAACAACGGGTACGGGTGCTTCAGGTGAAATTCGGTCTGTGGTGCCCCAGATGTATTTATCCAGCATCACATCCCCAACCACCAGCAGGTGTTTTGAACTGTATATTTTTTCGACTTCCTTGAATATTTCTTTCATGTCCGATCTGAAATTAGTATTTCACAAGGAATGGTTTGGCAAATATTCATTTCGATTCCGGCGATATGCTTAACGGGATCGGCGCCGGCGTTTCTTACCTGGTTTTCCGGTGAGACCTGGGCGAATTCTGGCAATATGGCCATTATCAAGGTAAATCAGGACCGAAGAAAATTTTCCTAGATGGATATCGCTGGGAGCCGCCAGGACTATGGTGGTGCCCAGCTTGCGGTTCATGCTTATTAACTGGGATCGAAAATTATTCTCCATGGACGAATCAAAATAGATCCCATAATCATCAATCAGCA
>Ga0066846_10001760_pt1 | contig 10264 bp, 8 predicted proteins | sample ETNtaG_33_FD_65489 | JGI IMG/M metagenome (GOLD analysis project Ga0066846, IMG submission 65489) | Marine microbial and viral communities from oxygen minimum zone, Eastern Pacific Ocean - ETNP201310SV76 | ecosystem: Environmental > Aquatic > Marine > Oceanic | place: Pacific Ocean: Eastern... | reverse complement strand
CACCGGTTCCAAGTCTCATCTTAGCGGTGACTGGAATATCGACGGTATCAACTATCCCTTCAACCATGGAAACCAAATTATCAGGCTCCCCCATAAGCGCCGCTCCAGCGCAAATTTTGGTTACTTTCGGGGCAGGGCAGCCAAAGTTTAGATCGATTAAATCTGCACTTGGCGCTAACATTTCTGCAGCAGTAGCCATGTCTTTTGCATCTCCTCCAAATATTTGTGGAATAAATGGTATTTCAGTTTCATGCGATTCCATTTTTCTCCATGAAACTGCGGCTTCTCTACTAAGTGCTGTGCTATTGGTGAATTCTGTAATTGTTACATCTGCGCCGCATTGCTTTGCAAGCAACCTGAAAGGAAGGTCTGTCACACCTGACATTGGAGCAAGAAATAATGGGCGCGCCTCACCATTCCACGGCCCAGGCTTGTCTCCAATAAACTCGCTCACAACTAATGCTTGACTACCTTGTTTTTCAAGGATTGGACTACTCTGATTCACTAAGGTTTGATTCAAGCATCTCAGCCACTCTTCTCATTCTCCTTAGAACGCGGTCTAGTTGGTCCTGAACTTTACGGATAGTTTGAGCAGCATCTTCGCCAGACATTCTGTGGCCAAGTGGCAGTCTTCCTCCAAGTAGATTTAGTAGCAACATTTGCTGTTTTGGCTCAATTCCTTTCATTTCACTTTCAACTTCTTCTATTGTCAGTTTGCCTTTTTTGAGTTTCATTAACACAGAAGATTGTTTCTTAGTGTTCAAAATTCTTTGAAATCCACCTTTCTTTAGCATCCAATCTTCTCCTCTTCTTTGGTATTGGGTAGTCATAGCGGTCCAAAGAGCGATTGCTAAACGGTCAGTTCGTGGAATTCGTTCTACCATAGAACTGCTCCTAAAGCGTTCCATTATTCGTCCAATACGTGCTTTTTGAACATCTACATGTTCAGCGGCCTCATCAAGTGATAGCGGGGCATCGCGTGCAAGTAATAATTCAAATAATCGTGCAGAAACTGAATCCGCTTTGATTTCTTTACCGGGTCTTTCTCCAAGTAGGCCAAAATCCCCCATCCACTGTGACAAGATACTTTCTTCACTATCACTAACCAGTGGCCTGTGGTCTGCAATGCCAAGACAAAGTGGCTGTGAATCATTTTCAGGAAGTTCAAGAATAAGTCTTGGATTTTCCCGACCCCACATTTTCTCAATCAAATCAAGTCTTTGAGCAACAATAGTTTTGCATTGTAAAGAAAATAATTCGATTGCATTAGTGATAGTTCCTCCTCTAAGATAATAGCGACGCCACCCTTTTCCTTCATTGGTATAGCCAATAATTCCAGCCTGGACCAAACGAGTAAGATGATGGTTTAGAGATGCTGGAGTTAGTGCTAATTCATCGGCAAGCATCTGTGCATCCCAACCAATTTCTGGTTGGGCAAATAGATAATCTCGTAGAAGGCGATGAACTGGATTTGCTTTTCCACCATCGGCCATTTCTTCGCCTTTTTTGCGAATTAGACTAAGTGACTCGATAAACCAAGAAACCAAACTATCTCGGTCTCTTTCACTGGTAGGAAGCGCGACCTCTTGAATTCGAACTCTAAACATCTTGCTCAAATAACAGGTTATGGCGAAGGTCTTTGAAGACTATGTATTAATTGGCTCTCAAGAGGCGAAAATTCTACTAGAATTTCAACGACGCTCGTCGACCCAATCATAATCGACACCATGAGTCCCATGCCATTCAATGTTCATATCTATATGAGGCATCAGTTCGATTCTATCTTCTCTAAGAATGCCTCTTCTCCTTAATACTTTGACCGCTGAGTGAACAGTTGCTCTTGTCCTACCGATTCTTCTTGCAAGGTCAGACTGTGAGCGAGGAACTCCTTCTTTGACAATGTCTTCGATGATTAGCCTTTGAACCAGCGAGAGTCCGATGGGAAGTGACCTTGCCGCTCTTTGCTCATTAACCGATATGCCCTTTAGAACTTCAATTTGAGTTGGAGCGCCAGCAAAATAACAGGTTCTTCCATTCACGTGCATAACCGTGACACTTCTACGAGATTGTAAAACATCGAGGTGATGTCGCAAAGTCCCATTGGCAGCATTAAGTGTTGATTGTAATTCACGATAGCAAAGCCCAGGATGTTTTTCTAAAGTGGTCAAAACTCTTCGTCTAAGTGGATGGTCATTATCTCTAGATTTAGAGGAAACACCACCCCAAGCCAGCGCACCTACAGCACTTGCGGCAGCAGCCATTGTACCTGCAACTCCAGCAATTCCCCCTGCAGCACCAGCGATGCCAGCAGCCAACCAAGGGCGCTGTCTTACCCACTGTGCTAACAAAGGCATACATTCGCCTTATTCTTCTCCTTTGTTAAAGCATCCCGTAATTGCTCGAGATTAGAACTTCAGAAGTTTCATTCCTAAAATTGCAATTATGCCAATCAAAGAAATCTTAGCGATTAAAATTCATTCGCCAACTTGAACTGAACCAGTGTAAATCTTTAGATGGGCAACCAATGGAGAAAGAAGCCTACCACATGTTTTACCATGCTCACTTAGTGTGTAATTAACTCTAATTGGAGGGCCATCATCTACATGCCTTAGAATTAAACCCTCATCAGCCAAAAGTCTCAATTTATCAGATAAAGTTCTAGAAGAGATCCCATCGAGTAGATTTTTCATTTCATTAAATCTTCTTGGGCCAGCGATATATAGTGTAGAAAGTATTTCGATAGTCCATCTTGAACCAAATACATGTAGCGCTTCAACCGCTGCTTGGACTTCCCAATTTGTATCGTAAGGAACTTTATTTGAATATGGTGCTAATGTATCTCTAATCGACGTACCAATTGCTATTGTGGATTCGATATTATCCTGTAAAAAGGAGTATGATTCGTGTGATATTCTTTGAATTGGTTCAGGCATTTCATCATCTCTTTATTGCTACAATGCGTGCGAAAAGCACTTCCCTTTTTACACTTGGTATTTCTAGGACAAGCAATTCAATTTTCAAAATTTATAATCCCGTAAATATGTCGCTATTTTTCATTCTAATACTAAATTGATAATACCTCCAACATTAGGTGTAATGTTTAACACCTAGATGCGTTGACGATAACCGATGAGTATGTTAAATAACAGTAAAATGATGTTGGGTGCCGCTTTGGCACTTCTAGTTTTGAGCGCCCCTTTGTCGATGCTTTCGACAGCAGGAGTTGAAGCGGCAGTTGAAGAGAATTTTGAAACCTTCCCAAGCGACGGAGCTTGTGCCGATAGTGATTGTACCGAATCTGATTCAGATTGGGCTACATCAACTAGTGAGCGTAGTTACTATGCTTGGAATTTAACCAATCCAGGTGCAGTAGAACCAGTGTATGAAAAAGTAGGGCCGTTTGATTACGATATTACTTACACTCGTGAAATCATTGAATTCAATGAAACCGCTGGTACACTAAAATACAGTGAATCTAAAGTTTTCACTTGTGCTGAAGACACAAGAACCCCTTGTGATACTGAAGTTACTACAACCAACATTCCATTCCAGCCACAAGTGGTTGGAGCAACAGGTCTAGCAATTTCTGGAATCATGGATTTAACAAAGGCCGGCTTCGCTGCAGGTTTAATTGGTAAAGAGATGGAATCTTTTGGTGCTGGTAAAGTAACTGCAGAAGGAATAGCCACATCCTATGGTGGAATCCAGATGGGTGCTATGACTGGTGGAGTTGCTGTCGATGCTGGAACTGCTTCGATGATGCTTGGAGTTGGATGGTATGATGCATATGATGCATACTTTGCATCCATCAACGGTTCACAAATGAATAACATGACCGGTAATGGAGAAATGATAACCTATACTCAAGCAATTCAAGGATTGCAAATGGGTGAAGGCTCTGTAACATTTGCAGGCAATGCGTCCATTGGAAACCTTTCATATGCTTTTGAATCAGCAATGATGCCTACTGGTGAAGATGCTTCTTTGACAAGTATGCAAGGTGTATTGCTACTAGCAGGGCATTGTGATGCTTATCCTACAGCAACCTATGCTGAAGTAATGGCTGATGCGGCAAATGGCTTCGCAAATATTGGAACAATGCAACGTGCAACAATCTGGCAATATACTGCTATGGCTGACGCAACAACTCCAGATTTCAACGCAACAATTGCTCGTGATTGGGCTGTTTGTTTCGGAGTTGGTGGTACTTTTGCTAATGTTAATGGCGGCGGTGACTCCGACTGGTTCTCTGATGCTGGTGCGGTAAATGCATCAACACGTATCATGAACTACATGGGCGTTGATATTGATAATGCAGTCGCAATGAATCTGCTATTTGGTGGTCAAGGAACAGCAACGCCAACAGGTATTCTTGCAACCAATGCTGATAGTACAGCATTTGGAATTGCAACATTCATCGGTATGGACGCTGCAACAGCAATGTCAACTTATGGATTAGATATGGCCCAGTATGGTGCAATTGCAACATGGGTTGGCGGCTGGTTAACCAGTGCAACTTCTCTAAACATGATACTACTTGGTGGCTCAGGAACAATTAATGCAGAGCAATTTGTTAACACAACACTTGGTGGATTAGACCCAATTAATGGTGGATATCTAACTTACAGTCTAAACCTTGGAGGCGCATGGGGTACTCCATTTGCCCCAACATCACCGCAAGGTGCTCCTGCTGTATCAGTTACACCTAATGCGGCAGGAAATATGCTGTATGGTCCATTAGGAGTTGCAACCACTACTGGTGCAACACTGTTCTTGTATGGAGAGTTGATGGGAGAAACTCCACCAATTGATTTCCAAACAATGGGACCAGGTACACCAATGCCGTGGACTGACGCAACAGTTGCAGCACTATACGGAGTTGATACTAATGCAGCAGCATCACTTAGAATATTGGTTAGAGATGCAGTCTATTCAGGATTCGTACCAGGATTTTTGTCTGGACTTGGCAGTGATGGGGCTTACAAAACTCAGACAGTTAATGAATGGTTATTCGGTTGGAGAGATCCAGTCAGTGCTTTTGTTGGTGGCGATGTAATGGACATGTCCTTAGGATGGTCCAAATTAGAAACTAACCAAACTTACTATGGCTCTGGTGGAATTTCAACAGGTCCTGCTACAACCTACACAATCTGTACCGGACACAACTCAGATTGTGACAAGGGAGAAACTCTACTTGAAGATGGCTCAAATGAACTTGCTTGGCATAACACCGCTATGGCAATGGCAACCTTTGGCTTAGTTGGTGCCGAAACTCTTGATGACACAACAGGCGGATTCCTAACTGGAGATGCTGACAAAGTTGATGCTGGCGGTTATGCAATTACTGCAGTAACTTGCTCGGGAACTAGTGAAGTAAAGGGTATTCCAGTTGATGACTGTTCTGCTTCGGTTGATCCAACAACAAGACCAATCACAGCGAAACTGATCAAATCATTTACCCTATTGGATGCTATGACTCCAGCACTTCCAGTCTACTTTGGTACTGAAATTACAATGCAATCTGAAGATATATCTGGATTAATTATTGCTGGTGAATCAACTTCCACCTTCTACTTAGATACCAGAGGTCAATTTGACAGAGCAACAACTCCTGCTACAGCAGACTTACAACCAGTTTTCCAAATTGTACAATCTTCCGAGATTGGAGATAGTGATGCTGAAGATATGGAAAGTTCAATTGTTCAAAATCAAAATGGTTTGAGTTATTGGACTAACTTCGATGTTCCAACAGATTATGTTGCATTATTATTGTATCTTGGTGCAGTTGCTTGTTTAGTTCTTGCTGCTATGGCAATGAACAAAGAAGACGAGTGAATAACTGTTCAAAGCGACTCATCTTTCAATAGGTGAGAGTCCTTGGTCTGGCTATGGCCAAGCGAGTTCTGCTAGTTAGAGGAGGTGTTCTTGGCCGTAATTCTGGCCTTGGTTCTGCCCACCATAATTTAGTAGATTTGCTTGAATCTAAAAGTGTTCCAGGGTGGGAAATAAAGGCGGTTTGTGAGTATGAATTACCACTTAGAGCCTCTCCTTTCCATCGGTTGTGGAAGCGTTGGTTTTCACACCCTAAAGTAGTGAAAAAAGCCATTAATAAATCAATTTCCAATGGCTCTTGCGATGTTGTTCACATCACAGACCAAGAGCAAGCACATCTAATTCCTAAGAGATGTAAATTACCAGTTATAGTTACAGTGCATGATTTATTCCATCTATTTCCTTCAAAGATGAAAATTGGTCAACAAGAAATCGATATTGGTGAGCAAAACCCACCTAGTTATCGTCGCAGAGACATTAAGAAATTGAAAAGAGGTTTGTCTCGTGCAAATCTTTTGGTTTGTGATTCTAAAGCAACACTAAGTGATTGTCAAAAACACTTCCCAAATGTCAAATCAATATGTGTGCCACTTGGAATTGATGTCGCCAAATATTCTCCATTCAATCGAATTATAGATGCAAAACCTCTCAACCAGAGGTGTAATTTACTGATTGTTGGTAGTCATGATGCAAGAAAAAGAATGGATTTCATCTGTCAAGTAATTGGTTCTCTGGATAATTCAATTCTAAATGAAATACAAGTTCATCATGTTGGTCAAGGGGAAAGTAATTTTGGACAACCAGCAATTATTGATTTGGCTCTTGAAAATAAAGTCAACAATTGGACGGGACATGGACCTTCGGTTAGTGAATCTAAATTGATGGAATTAAGAGATATCAGTGAATGCCTCTTATTCCCTTCTGCAAGTGAGGGATTTGGTTATCCTCCACTAGAAGCAATAGCGAGTGGCCTTCCTGTTTTGTGTTCAGATTTACCCTCACATAATGAATTGATGCCAGAAAATTATTGTCTCCCAGCTGAAGATATTGAGGCTTGGCGAAACGCAATTTTAGAAGTTCATTCGAAGTGGAAATCACGCGATAGCGGACTTAGAACACCCAATCAGGAATTGGTTGAACATGCAACTAAATTTGATAATAATGTTTTCAGTTCCAGAATGGCAGATACGTATAATTCACTATGATCAAAAATCAACCTATTCTCTTTTGGAAAAGTAGTAGAATGATTACCATGGAAATTTAACATTCCATAATATCCCATCTAAGAAAATACATTGAATGCTGAGCATAATTGAACCTACAAGCATTGTACCCGAGCCTTCAACTCCGTCTTGATATGCAGAGTAAGCAAGCAGTCCAAACATTATATTTCCAATTGAAACGAGAGTGAGAATTCCAATTACCAAAAATGGCGTCCAAGAATATTCATTATTCATATGAAATAGTGTACTTTCAAGCCATAGCATTGATGGTATCATGAAAACACAATAAGTGAGTAATAATCTATTTGCGCCTTTACCATCAGATTCACCCCATGGCCATCGTAGATTTTCAATTACTGATATATCCACACTATAGAGAATTGTCCACCAGTACATCAGAAAACCGATGGCTGCAATAAACATCCATGGTACGATGAATTTAGTCCAACTCAGTGGAATTCCACCCCAAAGTGCAGTAGCATCATCGGTTTTAAAAACACCATAAACATATGATAATAAAACTAAAATTCCAAGAATTATTACTAATGTTCTAATGACCTGTCGAGTAATTTCCATGAACTCTCCATTTCTATTTAATAGATAAAGCGTTGCTCAAACCCTTGTGCAATTATCCGCATTATTCATGTGTGTGTTTAATTTCGCCAGTTCATGCAACCTATTCAGAGTGTAGCAATTGTCGGTGCTGGAAACATGGGTTCAGGTATTGCCCAAAAATCAGCACAAGAAGAATTTGATGTTCAAATGGTGGACAGAGAGCAACAATGGGTCGACAGAGGACAAGGAATTATTGCTGATTTTCTTTCTGAAGCGGTAGAAAGAAGAATTTTCTCTCCAAAACAGGTTGAAGATATTAAAAATCGTATTACTGGTGTTGTTGGTGTTGATAATACCGCAGAAAATACAGATCTAGTTATCGAGGCGGTATTCGAAGATTTCGATATTAAAACAGCGGTCTTTAACACGCTCGATGAAGTATGTGGACCAGAAACAATACTTGCGTCTAATACTTCTTCTCTTTCAGTAAATGCTTTGGCAGAGGCAACAGGAAGGGCAGACCGCTTTGTCGGGCTTCATTTCTTTTATCATCCTGCTAAGAATCGATTGATAGAAGTAATTCCAGCCAAATCTTCTAGTCAAGAAACAATAGACAAGGTCGTACAGTATTGTAAGATGCTTGGGAAAGTGGTAATTGTCTGTTCAGATAGGCCAGGATTTGTTGTTAATCGATTCTTTGTACCTTGGTTAAACGAGGCCTGCTTACTCTTGCAAGAAGGTGTTGCTAGTGCTGCTCAAATTGATGCAGCAGCATGTAAAGCATTCCGTATTGGTCTTGGCCCATTTGGATTAATGAATCTAACAGGCCCACCTATTGCTCTTCATTCTACTGATTACCTTGCTGAACAATTAGCAACACCAAGATATGATGGCGCTCAAAACCTTCGAGACCTTATCAAAGCAAATGCTCACTGGGATATATCTGGTGAACAAGATTACACTAAGGAGCAATATGATATGATTTCTAACCGTTTGTTTGGCGTTGTTTTTGGAGTTGCAGCCCAAATTGTAGAAGAAGGAGTCTGCTCTATGGAAGATGTCGATAGAGGGGCTAAAGTTGGACTTCGTTGGGCAAAGGGGCCATTTGAATTGATGAATAAAATTGGAATCGAAAAGTCCTATTTGATGGCTCAAAGTTATAGTGAACTTTGTGTCCTTGAAGATGGAACAAAGTCTTGGCAAGTTCCTGAATTTTTCAAGCAACAAGCCGAATTTAAAAAGCCATGGAACTTTTCTTATGTTGATACCACCATTTCACAAGGTATAGCGACTATAACCATTAACAGGCCAGAGGCAATGAATGCTCTTAATGAGACAGTTGTAGCACAATTGGGAGAAGCAGTTCAGCAAGTTAACGGCAATGATTCTGTGCATACAATCGTTCTTGATGGTGCTGGAAAAGCATTTGTTGCGGGCGCTGATGTCAAATTTTTTGTTGACAAGATTAGAGCAGATTCTATTGACGATATCTATGAGTTTACCGCAAATGGTCACAAGGTTCTCAATTCAATCGAGAATTCCACTAAGACAACTATTGCTTTGACCACAGGATTAGCACTTGGAGGTGGATTAGAATTAGCGTTAAGTTGTGATTATAGAATTGGAACTCGAAGAACTCAATTTAGATTCCCTGAAACATCGATTGGAATTTATCCGGGACTTGGCGGTTCACAAAGACCTGCTAAGATTTGTGGAATTCCTGTTGCTCGGTGGGCTGTACTTGGTGGTAATTTTATGACTGCCAATGTCGCTTCAGACTTAGGACTGTTGACTCATTTGGTAGAGGTTTCTGCGGTTGAGTCATGCATTTTAGATTGTGCTAAAGATGGTAAACCAAACAATAAATTTCCTGGCGTTCCAAAACAAGTTGAGAGCCAAGTAGCCAAGTTTGCTTCACAATTTTACAGCGATTCAAATATGCAAACTCTCCTTCAAGGGCAATGTCCTGAGGGATTTGATAGCGAAGACAAAATGGTCTCTAGACAATTAAAGAATCTAAAATTCACAGCACCTATCGCGCTATCGATGGCTAGTGATTTGATAGATGCAACTGCAAAAAATTCACTTCAAGATGGTTTAGATATGGAACTATCAAAGTTGCATGATATATTCGCCACTAATGATGCATTGGAAGGCCTTTCAGCACTAATTGAAGGGCGACGTCCAACCTATAATAATTCTTAATCAAGCCCACTTTTCTTGCATTGAGATTATGCTTTGAATCAATTCTTCAAGTTTTAGAACTTCTTGACTCTCTTTTGCAAACTCGATCCTACTTCTAACAGCCTCTACAAGTTCTATACTCGGCTTATCTTGGATTATTTCAGCAATGACCTGATTGATTGTTTGCCCTTTGCCATGCAAGATGGCAAGCCTTGCTTTTGCTAATTCTTCTTCGTCTTTTGGCTCTCTTACTCCAGTCATATAGCTCTCTCCATCACTTTCTTTTGGTTCAATTGATTGTACCATTCTTGCCAACCCAAAACATCTTCATTACTCCATTGACTTAGTGACCCGCGTTCTTCGATACGTTCTACCATGTCACTTAATTCGTTAAAAGCCGAGTTTTGTGCTTGCTTAATTCCTGGCGAACCAAGAACCAATGCTTCTTCAATTATCGAACAACCAAGTGC
>Ga0066846_10001747_pt1 | contig 10311 bp, 5 predicted proteins | sample ETNtaG_33_FD_65489 | JGI IMG/M metagenome (GOLD analysis project Ga0066846, IMG submission 65489) | Marine microbial and viral communities from oxygen minimum zone, Eastern Pacific Ocean - ETNP201310SV76 | ecosystem: Environmental > Aquatic > Marine > Oceanic | place: Pacific Ocean: Eastern... | reverse complement strand
TACGGGTCCGTGGTCTAGCGGTTATGACGTCGCCCTTACAAGGCGAATATCACCAGTTCAAATCTGGTCGGTCCCACTACTGCTCTTCGGTCCACTCGGCATCGTCTCCAAGTGAAACTTTTCCTTGCTCTTCAAGGGTCATAGCAACTGTTTCGGAGGACCAAACAGTATTGTCTTTCCATGTATCCAAATTGGGATTCATCGAGGACAATGCCCGAGTAAGGTCCACTTCAATGGTTTCATCTGTGGCTGCTTCAGCCTCGGCAGCAACACGGACGGCTTCGATTCGGCCAAAGTGAGCATCCCATGCCTCGATTGCTTTCTGCATGGCGAAAATCACGAATGAATGTTTGTTTGAAGCACGATCTCCGCCCCCAAATTCACCGCGTCGAACAAGATAGGATTCATCGACACATACGCCAACATACACGGTACCGACTGGTTTGCCTTCTTCTCCGCCTGTTGGGCCAGCCACTCCTGTGATTGAAATGCTAACTCCACTTTCTGAAGATTTCTTTGCCCCTTGAGCCATTCCTAGAGCAACTTCGTGACTAACCGCACCTCGTTTTTCCAGTTTTTTTGGATTGACCCCCAACTGAGAAATTTTGGATTCATTGGAATAGGTGACCCAACCTTGGGTGAACCAGGAAGATGCACCAGAGATATCGGTGAAACAACTGGCTAGCAAACCACCGGTGCAACTCTCTGCAACTGACAGGCTCCAACCTTGCTTCTTCAATCGCCGCACCAGCCGCGCAGCGAGCATTGAGGCTTCCTCACTCACGTATTGGGCCCCTAAGCGGCTGTTCTTAGGCATACCGACGGCATACCCGGAGCAAAATGCGCCCCTTTGGGGCGCAGTAATGCCTTTGAACGGTCGCGTCGGGGTTGGGGCCTGTGAGCGACAGCGAATGGGGCGAAATCTACCGGAAGGTAATGGCTGCAGGACTAATTCCTGCCCGTTCAGTTCGGGACCGGCTTTTGGCATTACCATCCATTGAGCCGTTGTTAGTGGCCGCTCAGAACTCTGGTAGCAAAGGGATGCTGGACGAAGTCATGTTGGACTCATTACTGGCTAAACCCGAAACTCCAGTGGTTGCACGTACGATTGCTCCAATCTCTGAACCTGAACCGGTGACACCTTCACGAATTCACAATCTTGACCATTACAAGTTGGCCGACTTCCCAGTGCAAGCCAAAGATGTGGATGCTGATATCACCGTTCATTTTGACATCACAGGAAAGAGTGTGACTGAGGGAAAAAAGGAAGATATCCAATCGTGTTTTAATGACCGTCTCAAACAGATTCGACGTCTGATATTGGACCGGAATTTACCCAACCGGCCCATCGCTGTCAATGAAGCTATTCGTCAGAAAAAACAACTGAGCGACCGGGACAATACATTCACAATCATCGGCATGGTCAATGACCCTAAAACCACCAAGAATGGGCACCTCATGTTTTCACTTGAAGATTCAACTGGTGAAGTAAGGTGTATGCTCATGCAACGAGATGAAGGTGGCCCCAATCAGGAAATTGTCCACGCTGGATTAATGGATGATGATGTGATTGGCGTTAGTGGTACCTTCAGTCAATCGGGTGACTTGGTGTATGTAGATGATATCCATTTCCCACCACTCAGTCAACACGAACGGCGCACAGCTGGAAAGGACCAAGCCGTCAGTGCAGCGTTCATTTCGGACTTGCATTTGGGTAGCAAGACATTTCTTGAGCCACAATGGCAGAAAATGATTCAATGGTTCAATGAAGACCCATTGGCCAAAACCATTCGATACCTTGTCATCAGTGGAGATGGGGTTGATGGCGTTGGAATCTATCCAGGGCAGGACAAACACTTGGACATCCCTGACCTGTTCAACCAGTATTCTCGCCTTGGTACCATGCTACAGGATTTGCCGGACTGGGTCGAAGTATTACTCCTACCAGGTAATCACGATGCTGTTCGTCCGGCAGAGCCGCAACCAGCACTAGACCCCGAATTACAGACCGATTACAACAACACAATGTTTGTCGGCAATCCCTGTGATTTCAGCCTCAATGGTGTGCGTGTTCTCTCTTACCATGGTGTTTCGATTATGGATTTTGTTTCCAGTTTACGAACTGTTACCTTTGAGACACCTGAGGCGGCAATGCGGGCGATGATTGACCGACGACATCTAGCGCCATCATGGGGTGGAAAAACACCCCTTTCCCCTGAACCAGAGGACCGATTGGTGATTCAGGAGATTCCAGACATCTTTGTTACCGGTCACGTTCATGGTCACCATACGGAGACCTACAAGGGCGTGAATTTGGTCCACAGCAGTACTTGGCAGGACCAGACAGACTACCAGCGAATGCTCGGATTCCAGCCCAAGCCGTGTATTCTCACTGTGGTCAATCTGCATACGCATGCGATGGCGGCAATTCCGTTCGTCTAATCCTCGAACATATCATCTTCGACAGGTCTTGAGTAGTCCAAGTCATGCTTGCGCGTTCGAATGAATGCTACAATAATCATCAAAACTACAAACAAGAGGGCAATCTGAATGACGGGGTTGCTAAAGAGGTCTCCAAGACTTTCTTTTTCATTGTTTGAATCATTCTCAGTTTCACCCTGATTGGCATCTGGGTCAGAACCTTGATCGGGCAATGGAGATTCGGCATCATCCTCTGCAATTGTGAATTCCACACTAGAAGTGTTTGAATTGCCTGAAGCATCGGTGACTGTGACTATCAATGTGTAATTCTCTAGGGGGATCAATTCAGGTTGAGGAAAAATTGTCATGTCATGGTTCTTCCGAAGTGCGACGACATCCCCAACAAATGATTGCCCGGCAACATCGATGGATTCGGTCGCTTCCTCACTCGTATACCATGTCACCCGAAGCGAACCCCCTTCAAGCACCTCGACATCCAGATTCAGAAGGTCAGGTGGTGTTGTGTCAATAACATTGGTAGTGTTGAACGAAATCATGACATCTGGTGCCTCAACAACTGAAATAATGCAATCATATTCCAATCCAGAGGACAATCCAGATACTTGGAGAGCCTGAGAAAGTGCAGATTCTGATGTCGAGAAAGTTAGGTTATCACAAGTGACTGAACCATTGTCAGGGTTGGTGGTCGACCACTCAATAATCGCTGATGATGATGTGACACTGGAAACACTGACGCCAAACACCTGTTGTGCAACCTCAGGTAGTTCAATTCCTGTCAGAACCGCATAGGTCTGGGAATCAACATCGTAGGAGCCGAGCATTGCGGCTTGGTCCGTTTCGTTGTCCAGAACCATGTCAATGATGTTCGGGTCGTATTCTCGACCATCGACGGTGCTGGGGTCTGCTCCCCCACCCAATCTCCATGTCTTAGCATCAGCATCGACATCTCGCCACTTCCCAGTACCAAATCCATCCTGTGAACCTGCGACGATGATAAATCTGTAATTAGGAATATTTTCGCCGATAACATTCTTGGACACAGTGATTGAGATGATCTTGGAATCTTTGTCAGAAGAGACTTCGATTCCTTTGGCACTGGTCTCACCAGTACTGGCACTGACCGATTTTACAGCACCAGGTTCACCCGTCACAGAAACGGCAACTTCCCACGCCCAATCATTGTGTGTAACCGCGTATGCTCCGTCTAGAAGTTCAGTTTCCCCATACGTGGTATTGCCTTGATCGACATAAATCTGAACGATTTGATGGCTAAAACCATTGGCTAAACCCCAATAATCAGTCATTTCATCAAATGAAATCTCAAAGCGAGCATTCCAAGAACTCTGACTGATTTTTAGATGTGAAATGTCAAACAGACCTGAGCCCGGAGCGAAATCTCCGGCCAATGGATAGGTGTAATCACCATCTCCAGTCTCATCTCCGACCGCATCATCGATATCGAGTAGAGTCACCCACTCTTCCAAATCTGGCATCACCATCTCGGCTGGTGCAGGGGGTGCGATTTCAACATCGGTTCCATCACCATACGCAAAGGAGTTTTGCCAACTGGTCACAACCTTGACACGAGTAGAATATCTTGGTGCAAGGCCAATTTCGGACCATGGAATCTGAAATTCAAACACCTCATCAGCTGCGCACCCGCCAAGAATTGATTGCCCCGCCAAATTCCAACGTTCTGTATCTCCAATCTTTCCTTTGGCTTCGAAAATATCGTACTTTGCTCGACCATCTTCCCACAACTCACCGAAATTGAACGAAACCATGTTTTTGGCAGGGAATCCAAGGACTGTGTTGCCGTAATAGGTTCTGAAATTGGTCTCAACTTCATTGAAATTGATTGCATTGGGTTGCATGAAATAAATTGAGACATCCGGAGATGATGACAAAACCATTGACTCCCAATCCGCGGGCATACTACCGACATCTACGCGCACATAGACGTTTGAAGCATCATATCCAAGATGGAATGATTCGATATCCAGCAATTCATCATCTGTGCTCGCATCATACAATGCAGCACCATCCCATTCCCCTGGTAAAGCAATGCCGTCAATCATTGGTTCAATGATATTACTGTAGGGGATTTCGGGCAAGGCTGGATTGGTCCACAAATCGAGTAGGTAGGGTGGCAAATCAAGGTTGACCGCCCGATAGATGTTTGATAGATGGACCTTGAACAGGACATCCCACATCTCATCATAGCCACTGTCTTGGTCGAGTCCATACCACCAGTACCAATCACTTCCCTCAGCGATGTACAGGGACTCCCATGCATCGTCAAGACCTGGATGATTGGGATTTTCACCCTCAAAGGCCACCAACGATTGGCGTGCCTCTACAGTTCGTTGCCAAGCAAGGCTTTCTTCTGCTTCACCAGCCCATGTAGAAAGAGTTCCATCAATCCAAGAACCTGTGCCGATGACATCGATTTCAGGCAATGTGAGATTATTCTCAAGGAATTCGCCTGGAGTTGTCGTCACTACAGTTGGGTGTGTACTCAAACGACCAAACCATTCTTCGGTAAATGGTCGCCCATTGTCTTGGTGTTGAAATTCAGACATGAACATCCAGTTTTCGCCATCAAGGGCTACGGTGAGTAGATGGTCGCTCGGATCTTTGCCTTCGTCAAGCAACTGTTGACGAATATTATCACAATAGGCAAGGAAATCGGATACGGCCGCTTCTGGTGTCATCGTACCATATTGGAAAGCGATTCTGTCACTGATGACACGGTCACGGAAAACAACCGCAACATCATCAGACATCCATGGGGTCGCCAGATTTGATGCAACGGATACATCGATTGTATTGCCATTCATGTCTGTGGATTCCTCAAGGTTGAGCTCGTCGGTAACCATCCATTCAATGCCAACGTCTGCAACCGGTTGAACCATGTCTGGAGATACGGATTGCTCGCTCGGCCACATGCCTACGGGGCGGAATCCCAATTCTTGTTCAAACAAATCCATCCCATTCTGCAAATGATTTGTGACATCATCGGGCCAGGAATCTTTGTTGACTCGGATTCCATCTTCAAAGGTCCATCCATCCATCATCAACAATGGCATAATGGGGTGGTAATACGGCGTAGTCGTCAATTCAACCTGTCCACTTGCAGCCAATTCTGAATACATCGGAAGAATGTTGGACATGTGTGCTTCCTGTGCATCTAGGACGTAAGTCAAATCACTCAATGTATATTGCCCGTTCTGCATGAACAAGTCGATGAGGCCTTGATCTCGATGACTAGAATTGTAATTGCCTTGGACGTAAGCAGGACTGAATTGATAGAGATACCAAAGGACTTGAAGGTCAAGGAAATCTTGTGAATCAAGCAAGGTATCGTCCATGATGGTTGCCGGTTTCAGGTTGTGCATTGTCATCCCATGCAATTCAGAATATCGTTGGCTGGATGGGAAGGTCCAACCAACTCGCGGGTCATCTGATGTGACATTGTAAATCCAACCAGAGTTCCAAAATGACTGGAATTGCATCGTGTGTAATTCAAGGGCGGTGGCATTAGGATATCCTTCTGTATTCCATGACCGACGGGCGATATCAGTATGAACATCAAGAACGCCGTTTTCAGAATAATCAAGCAACTGCTCAATAAATGAAGGGACCAAGTTGTAAGTGATTTTCGTATCAGTCCCGGATAGTATCCCTGGACTGTCAACATACTCGGTCATCGCATGAACACGAACCCACGGCATCTCAACCATACCGGTCAATTTGTTCTTGTAATACGGTTGATGCTGGTGGAAAACGATTGCTAGATTGAGTGCATCATCTACTTTTTCAACAGGTGAATCTGAAGTCATAATTGCGACGTCAGAACTAGATTGTGAAATTGAACGATTCTCGATTTGATACCAATGTGAGAATGTTTCAGCTCCATTGTTTGTTGCGGAGTTCTCTTGTGGGAATGCGGCCCAAACATTGCCGGCATCTTGCCACTGCGACCATGCGAGAACGCCAATATTCTCAGGCGAACCAAGTGCAGACAAGGGTATAGAAATCTCAGTATTTGTATTGCCAGACCAACCTATGTATGACGTGGCTGATGCCGAACTGTCAATCCAGCTGGTCCCATTGTAGTGTTGTAGTGATGAATAGGATGAATCTTCCGTTACAAAGGCGTAATCAGCCGCGAATGGCAATGTCTGTGACAAATCCCATTCTTTGGATAGTGGGCTGCCGCCCTCACTGGTATTCAGGTAAACAAACAAGTCTGCACCTTCATCTAGATCTTCCCAATCTGTACCGGACCAGCCCAAGAAGAGATGAGTATCATTCCAAGTCATTCGAAAAGTTACGGAATTGGAATCCGTGGATTGAAGACTGTCACTTGGCCAGTCTGTCATGTCTCCATCTAGTGAAATCTCATCGGGTGTCGACGCAGAAACCATTCCTAGCCAAGCCGGGGCCAGAAATAGTGTGACGAGCACAATAGAGGTCCGACGCATGGCTTGGGCGAGTCGACTTGACATCAAAGGTTTTCCACCCCCCCGGCCGAAGGCCGGGTATGCGCGAGGCGGGAGTGTTGTGTCACATCACATCCTTGCCATCGGGAAAACTAGGCCCAGATGCATTCACATTCGTCGATTTGATTGCAGAGGCGGGCATCACTGTCTGGCAATTGTTACCAATTACACCCCCTGATGAACATCGTAGCCCCTATGCATCCACAAGTGCGTTCGCAGGATGGGTCAAATTGTGTGACCCTTCATTTGAGGATGATCCCGATCACGAATTAATTCGTGATTGGTTGAGTGTTAATGCACATTGGGCATGGGATTGGGGTTTGTATGATGTCCTCAAAGAGATTCATGATGAAAAGCCATGGTTCGAGTGGCCAGAACCCCTCAGAGATCGTCACCCAGATGCAATTGATGCAGCAATGAAACAATTCATGCCGAAAATTCGCGGACGAATTATGAATCAGGTTCGATTTCAAAGAGATTGGATGATTCTACGGCATTATGCTGCTCAAAAGGGTGTCAAACTGTTTGGTGACCTTCCCATTTTTGTCGCTAAGGATTCCGTCGATGTTTGGGTGCGTCCACATTTATTCCTCGAAGATGTAGTCGCAGGTGTCCCTCCAGATTATTTCTCCGAAGAAGGACAGCGTTGGGGTACAATGCTATACGATTGGCCAGCCCATAGAGACGAAGATTGGACTTGGTGGAGAATGCGAATGGCACGCACTTCCGGCCTGTTTGATATTGTGAGAATTGATCATTTCCGTGGCTTTGATTCAGCATGGGCCATCCCCGTAGAAAATGAAACCGCAATAGATGGAGAGTGGATGGAAGGCCCAGGTGATGATATTCTTCAAGCCATAATCGATGTGTCAGGAGATACGATGATTGTAGCTGAGGACCTTGGAATCATTCCCAACACAGTAACTGAATTACGACAACGACACAACCTTCCGGGAATGTCAGTCCTCCACTTTGGATTTGATGACCGAAACGATGACAATCCACATCGGCCAGGGAATCTCTCCAAAGAAAACATCGTCTACACTGCAACCCATGATAATGACACCACAATGGGGTGGTGGGAATCAGCCTCTAACGAGAGGAAAGTACGCGTTGCAGAGGTTGGTTTGGCTGGAGAAAATGTATGTGATACACTCATTCGGTTGGCCATGGAATCCCCATCTCCATTGGCAATTGTTCCACTTCAAGACATCTTACAATTAGGCTCTAATGCCCGGATGAATACACCGGGACAATCTGCAGGAAATTGGACTTGGAAATTTGATTGGCCTGAATTGGCCAATGGTAATTGGAATGTTTTCAAACGTTGAGTAATTTCTCATTCAATCCTCCACGAATATGGAGGTGAAAGAATAGGCAAATTCATAGAACTGTGGAAGCGGACCGAGATGGTCCCAATGAGTATAGCATACCTCTCTGCCGAAGTTGGCTTTGAAAGTGGACTCCACACATATTCAGGTGGACTTGGGGTTCTTGCGGGAGATCACATCAAATCAGCCGCTGATGCTGGACTTGATTTTGCGGCATGCACCTTGTTGTACCGTGAGGGGTATGGACGCCAGCACTTGGATGAGATGGGAAATCAAACCGAAACGTATGGAGAAATTGATCCACATGCATATCTCTCAGATACAGGTGTGGTAATTTCTCTACCATTGGATGGAAAAATATTGTATTCCAAAGTCTGGATGTATCAAATTAAGGAAATACCCACTTATTTCCTTGATACTCGCCACCCTGATAATTCACCTGAACATTCAACCTTAGGAAATCGCCTCTATGGAGGGGATGATGCGACACGTATTCGTCAGGAATACTTGCTTGGCGTAGGTGGTATTCGTGCGTTACAGACCATGGGGCATGACATCACTGGTTTACATTTGAATGAAGGACATTGCACGTTTGCCATGTTAGAAATGTTGAATCAAGGGTGGACCAGACAACAATTGCGACAGCGCTGTTTGTTTACCACTCACACACCTGTGCCTGCTGGTCATGACCGCTTTTCATGGAATGAAGTTTCTGAAGTCCTTGGTGAATTACTTCCAAATGATGCTCATGGACTTGTGAATGATGACCAAACTTGTTCAATGAGTCACTTGGCTGTTGCCTTGGCTGGCCAAGTAAATGCTGTCTCAAATCTGAATGCATTTGTAGCCAGTAGTATGTTTGAGGGGACACATATCCATCCAGTGACAAATGGAGTCCACCACGAAACTTGGACCTCACCTGCAATGGCCACTCTTTTCGATGAATTTCTTGAAGGTTGGAGGAAGGACCCCACAACATTGGCTCATGCAGGACGAATTCCTGATCAGAACCTTGAGACTGCGCGTAGCGAAGCTCGTTCTGTATTAAGGGATTTAATCAAAATATCTACAGGAGTTGAATTTGAGGAATCTCGATTGACAATTGGCTTTGCTAGGCGATTTGCGACATACAAGAGAGCGAATCTTGTATTCAGTGACTTGGAAAGATTACGTTCACTTGGTTCCGGTAAGATTCAGTTTGTCTTCGCTGGCAAAGCACATCCACGAGATGAAGGGGGTAAGCAACTCATACGGGATATATTCGAAGGCGCTGCCCAAGTCGCAGATGAGATTCCTGTTGCTTTCCTAGAGGATTATTCGATGGATACTGGCTTGGCAATGACCAGTGGTGTTGACATCTGGTTGAACAATCCAATCCGACCCATGGAAGCAAGTGGAACTAGTGGAATGAAAGCAGCAATGAATGGGGTGCCCAATTGTAGTATTCTCGATGGTTGGTGGCCTGAAGCATGCGAGCATGGAGTCAATGGTTGGGCAATCGGTGAAGGAGAAGATGACCGTGATGACCATAGAGATGCGGCAGCAGTATACGACACACTAGAACACGAAGTTTTGTCTGCATGGAATGATGGCCCCGAGCATTGGAACGACCTCATGCGTTCTGCCATTGCAACGAGTGCGAGATTCACAGGTGCACGGATGATTAGTGATTATTTACGATTCTATTCAAACTTTGAATCATCATCTTGATGACGGACTCGAATCATCAATGTAACCAAAAATCCGCCGGCAATCAAAGTCAATACTCCAAGTGCGATCTTGATGAATTGTCCCGCAGTCATTCCCCCCGTACCCTGTGAATCACTGGAACCGCTGGACGATTGATCATCTTCTATGTTCTCAGATTCTTCAGTCCGAATCAAATTTTGATCATTTGAACAACCATACTCGTCAGTAGGCATACCTTCTTCCGTTTCTGGACAAATATCTGCGTAATCTGGCATTCCATCATTGTCTGAATCGGGGTCTGGGTCCGGGTCAGGGTCAGGCTCAGGCTCTGGTTCAGGCTCTGG
>Ga0066846_10001742_pt1 | contig 10343 bp, 7 predicted proteins | sample ETNtaG_33_FD_65489 | JGI IMG/M metagenome (GOLD analysis project Ga0066846, IMG submission 65489) | Marine microbial and viral communities from oxygen minimum zone, Eastern Pacific Ocean - ETNP201310SV76 | ecosystem: Environmental > Aquatic > Marine > Oceanic | place: Pacific Ocean: Eastern... | reverse complement strand
TGTTAGACATTCATACTCTTAACATTAAGCTAAACCAAGAAAGTGCCCACAGCGACAATAATAGTGCCCACAGCGACAGTGATAAAGAAAGCCGGGATAAGGTTGGAGCAATAACTGAAGCTGATACCTTAGCTGAATACTACTTGGACTGGGGCAATTTTGAGAAGGCAGACAGGAAAAGCGTAGATGCACTGCTTAATGCGTTTTGGCAGCGCATGGCCTCAGGAAACGCGCACACCTTTGAGCAGGAAGATATTGCCAATGCCTACGCGCTTCTGGGCCTGCCCCAAGATGAACATGTTTCTTTGTCGGTACTAAAACGGGTATATAAAAAAGCCCTGCAGTTGGTTCACCCTGATAAGGGAGGAACGCAACAGGAAGCCCAAGACGTCATTCACGCCTACCAGTTATTGCTGGGTTATTATTCGTTAAAATAGAACGTTAAGTGCGCTATGATTTCGCTTTATTCGTATAACGTATACATGCTCAGGTATTTGACCGACAACTTCAGTAATTTCAACTTCATTGACTTTTATTATCGTCTATAAATGCGCACAATATGACCTACAAGAGCGTAGATCCGTATCAATGATCGCTTAACTATGCCACTTCAAAACCAATTATCGCAGTTTCAGGCTTTGAAATGCGCTAGATAATTCGGTGCACCGGAAGCAATAAGCTTTAATTTTAATATTGGATATGCAGAGCAAAGGCCGTGTTCTGTACAAAAAGTTATTGGGAAATAGAAAATTTATGAGTCGCATTTTTTATGTTACTGCAGCATTAATAACCCTTGTCGGCGTTATTGGGTGTTCGAATGAAGGCGAGCAAGCACAGCAAGGTGCTCAGCAAGGTATGCCTGCACCCTCAGTATCGGTAGTTACACTGAAACAAGAACCTGTAGTACATGAAATGGTGTTACCGGGCCGAGTAAGCCCGTCTCGTCAATCTCAGGTGCGTCCTCAGGTAGATGGTGTTATTACGGAACGCTTGTTTGAAGAAGGCGCACATGTAGAAAAAGGGCAGCAGCTTTATCAAATTGACGAAGCCCGTTATCTAGCACAGTTAAATAGCGCAAAAGCCGATTTGAAAAGTGTTCAAGCGAACCTTAAAACGTTGGAAGCAAAGGCGCGACGCTATGACGACCTTGTTGCGCAAAACGCGGTAAGCAAACAAGAATATGACGACGTAATTGCTCAGAAAGATCAAGCGCAAGCGGCAATCAGCGTAGCTGAGGCAGCTGTTGACGTAGCGAAGGTTAACATGGGTTACACTAAAGTGTACGCGCCAATCAGCGGGCGTATTAGCCGCTCTTTTGTTACTGAAGGTACTCTTGTTACCACGAATCAATCTCAGCAACTTGCAACCATTACACAGCTTGACCCAGTTTTCATTGATATGCAGGAGTCAGGTGCGTCAATTATTACGCTTCGTCAGTCAATGAGAAACCAAGGTTCAATGGATGTTGAATTAACGGTAGATGAAGTAACAGGCAAGCGTTACGACCAAACAGGCAGCGTTAAATTTTCTGAGGTAACGGTTGATGAGACCACTGGGTCGGTAACTCTTCGTGCTGAAATGCCAAATCCAGATGGCGTATTGCTGCCTGGCTTGTTTGTGAAAGGCCACGTCATTACTGGACGCGAAAATGCGCTGCTTGTTCCTCAACGCGCAACGACACGCCAACCAGACGGTTCGCTTTCAGTTTATGTTGTTAACCAAAACAACGAAGTTGAAGGCCGTACTTTGGAAATAGGCAAAATCTATCGAGACCAATATGTTGCCCTAAGCGGTGTGAGCGAAGGCGAAAAGGTAATTGTAACTGGATATCAGAAGGTGAAGCCTGGCGCGAAAGTTAATCCGTCAGAGTGGCAACCATCATCACGTGGCTCACGATAGCAAACAAGGGATTTAAGTAATATGGCTCGTTTCTTTATAGACAGGCCCGTGTTTGCATGGGTGCTGGCAATTATCACAATGATGGCGGGTGTGTTGGCAATTACCTCACTCCCCATTGAACAATATCCCAAGGTGGCACCGCCCTCGGTGACTATCTCAGCAACGTATCCGGGTGCATCTGCAGAAACCGTAGAGAACTCGGTTACTCAGGTGATAGAACAAAGCCTGACGGGAATTGATAACCTACGTTATTTCTCGGCAAGCAGTTCGAACAGCAGCATGTCTATTACGCTCACTTTTGAGCCTGGTGCTGACCCTGATATTGCGCAAGTACAAACCCAGAATAAGGTGCAGGGTGCACTGCCGCTGTTGCCTACTCAGGTACAGCAACAAGGGGTAACCGTAACTAAAGCAAATAGTGCATTTGCATTGGCAGTTGGCTTCTATTCTGAAGACGACTCAATGACGCAATATGACCTGAGCGACCTGTTAGTTTCTCAATTTCGCGACCCGATTTCCCGTGTTAATGGTGTGGGAAATGTACGGGTATTCGGTGCGCAGCGTTCAATGCGTATATGGTTAGATCCAGATAAACTGTACAGCTACAATCTTACACCTACTGACGTTCAAGGCGCTGTTCAGGTACAAAATACTGATGTGTCTGCTGGTCAATTAGGTGGTATGCCTGCAATAGAAAATCAGCAAATTAACGCGACAATTCAAGCGCAGAGTCGCCTTCAAACCGTTGAAGATTTTGAAAATATCGTACTTCGTGTAAATACCGATGGTTCACAGGTTCGCGTGCGTGACGTTGCGCGTGTTGAACTGGGTGCGCAAAGCTACGACGTTATTGTTCGATACGATCGCAAGCCTGCATCAGGTATGGCGATAAGCCTTGCCTCTGGCGCGAACGCACTAGATACCATTAAGGCAGTAAAAGCCCGAGTTGAAGAACTGCGCTCGAATTTGCCAGATACAGTTAAAGTGGTTTACCCGGTTGATAGTTCTCCTTTTATCGAGCTTTCTATCGAGTCGGTAGTACATACGCTTATTGAAGCGGTAGTACTGGTATTCTTGGTGATGCTACTGTTCCTTCAAAATTGGCGTGCAACGTTGATTCCTACCATTGCGGTACCTGTGGTATTGCTCGGCACCTTTGCTGTGCTACTGGCATTTGGCTTTAGTATTAACGTGCTAACCATGTTTGCTATGGTACTTGCTATCGGCCTGCTTGTAGATGACGCCATCGTGGTGGTGGAAAACGTTGAACGTATTATGGAAGAGGAAGGTCTCTCACCTGCCGAAGCCACTAAAAAGTCGATGACTCAAATCACAGGTGCACTTGTTGGTATTGCGGCCGTGCTTTCAACGGTATTTATCCCAATGGCGTTCTTCAGCGGCTCAGCAGGCGCTATTTATCGTCAGTTCTCGGTTACTATCGTGTCGGCTATGGCATTTTCGGTATTGGTCGCTATCGTCCTTTCACCGTCTTTGTGCGCCACGTTATTGAAAAAGCATCCGGAAAACCATGACAAGAACAAAGGCTTCTTTGGCTGGTTTAACCGCACGTTTAACAAAGGCCGCGATCGCTATCAAAAGACTACAACTCATATGGCGCAACGCTTTAAGCGCTATTTCGTTGTTTATGGTTTGCTTGTAGGTGGTATGGCATTTATTTTCAGCCAGCTTCCTGGCGCGTTTCTTCCAGACGAAGACCAAGGGCGTATGATGGTGTTGGTAAGCACACCGCCTGGTGCAACGGCTGGCCGTACGCTCGAGTCTATCAAGCAAGTGGAAGACTATATTCTTGAGCAAGAACAAGACGCGGTTAACGGCATGTTCGCGGTTGTGGGCTTTAGCTTTGCGGGTCAGGCGCAAAACGCGGGTATGGCTTTCTTAAACTTCAACGACTGGAGTGTAAGAGACGAAAACAATTCTGCGTTTGCAGTGATGAACCGAGCTTTTGGCGCGTTTAGCCAAATTCAAGATGCCTCAGCCTTTCCTATAGTGCCTCCGCCTATCATGGAATTAGGTAATGCAACAGGCTTTGATATGCAGCTAGTCGACCGTGGTGGAAATGGTCACGAAGCGCTGATGAATGCGCGTAATCAGCTGTTGGGCATGGCAGCGCAGAATCCAAAGCTGGCTGGCGTTCGCCCCAATGGTTTAAGTGACGTACCTCAATTTAAAATCAATATTGATAGCGAGAAAGCGTCGGCACTTGGATTGAATTTAAGTGAGATCAATAACGCGCTTCAAATAGCGTGGGGGTCCAGCTACGTAAATGACTTCATTGATAAAGGTCGAATTAAGCGTGTTTACATGCAGGCAGATTTGCCTCATCGCATGACCCCTGAAGACTTGGATAAGTGGTTTGTTCGCAACAGCGACGGCGAGATGGTGGCGTTTAACACGTTCTCGACCACTGAATGGGTTTATGGCTCACCTAAGTTAGAGCGTTTTAACGGCGTGTCGTCTGTCAATATTCAAGGTAGTGCTGCTGAAGGTATCTCTTCGGGTGAAGCAATGGCTGAAATGCAGAATTTGGTTGAGCAGTTACCGCCAGGCTTCGCAATTGAATGGTCTGGCCTATCTTATGAAGAGCAGGAAGCAGGCTCGCAAGCGCCTATGCTTTACGCACTATCAATCTTGATTGTTTTCTTGTGCTTAGCAGCCCTGTACGAAAGCTGGTCTGTGCCATTCGCCGTTATGTTAGTGGTACCTTTGGGGATTCTCGGCTCTGTAACCGCTGCGTTTATTTTCAACTTGCCGAACGATGTGTACCTGCAAGTAGCGTTTTTGACTACCGTAGGTTTGGCGGCGAAAAACGCTATTCTTATTGTCGAATTTGCAAAAGAGCAGTACGAAAACGGCGAAGATTTAATGACTGCGGTTTCAAATGCAGCCTCTCAGCGTTTCCGCCCAATTCTAATGACGTCAATGGCGTTTATTTTGGGGGTAACGCCGTTAGCACTAGCTAGCGGAGCAGGCGCAGCCAGCCAAAATGCAATAGGTATTGCGGTTATGGGTGGTATGTTCGCCGCTACCTTCTTGGCGATTTTCTTCGTGCCCATGTTCTATGTGCTGGTAGAAAAACTCTTTCACAGGGAAGACAAGTAACAAGCAAGTGCGCTAGAGTGGGAAAAACTTTTCATTTTTGAATAGGGATATCGGTAATGACCACCGTTGTTTTTTCTCACGGCAAAGAAAGCGGTCCATGGGGCAGTAAAATAACAACGCTTTCAAATGTAGCGAGCGATATGGGTTTTGGCGTCGAGAGTATTGATTATCAAGATCTCGACTGCCCGGAAGCTCGCCTAGCGCGACTTAAAGAGTTTATTGCTGAAAAGTGCAATGATGTTGTTCTGGTTGGCTCAAGCATGGGCGGCTATGTATCACTTGCCGCAGCAAGCCAAATCTCGGCACGAGGCGTATTCCTTATGGCTCCTGCACTGTATTTGCCAAACTACGAAATCCAACGGTTCCCCTACGACGGCTACGTGAGCTTAGTCCACGGCTGGAATGACGATATCGTACCTATCGAAAATAGCTTAAAGTACGCGCGTCATCAAAAAGCTCAGCTCTTATTACTTAATGACGGCCATCGCCTCGCGAACAGCAAATCTGTTATTTCTCCGTTTTTCAGAAATTGGTTGGAAAAATTTCGATACTAATGATGAATCGGTAAGCCTACGACCAATCGCTTATAGTTCACGCTTACGCAAATGCGGGAAAGCGCCTGTTTTTATGGCATGATGAGTTATTGCTTAAAACAGGGCAGATGGAAATGACATTTAGTTTACCTCAAGCGCCACAATGGTCGTCGCTGATAAAGTCTGGTTGCCGTGTCTTTGTTGGCGGAAATGCCTCGGTGCCGCATGCACTAGTGCAGCATCTCATTGATAACAGCGAAGGGTTTAGCGACATCGAGCTGGTTCATATGCTGGCTTTAGGCGACACCCGATGGGTGAAAGAAGAGTATAAAAACCTCTTTAAAGCGAATACATTCTTCATTGGTGGCGAAGCCATGCGTAAGGCGGTCGATGAAGGCCGCGCCGACTATACCCCCGTTTTCCTGTCCGAAATATCAAGCTTATTTAGCGACGGTACGCTGGCACTCGATGCTGCGCTGGTTAACGTAAGCCCACCTGATGAATTTGGCTATTGCTCACTAGGTCCTGCTGTGGATATTGCTATGTCAGCAATCAGACAAAGCAAAAAGGTCATTGCTCAAATTAATCCTCAGGTGCCAAGAACTGCCGGCCACTCTTATATTCACATCAGCGAAATAACGGCCTGCATTGAAGCCGAAGAGCCGCTTGTTGAAGTAACGCCGCCGCCTATCGATTCGGTGGCAGAGCGAATTGGTCAGTATGTTTCAATGCTGGTGGATGATGGCGCAACGCTGCAATTTGGTATTGGGAAAATACCGAGTGCTACCCTTAAATATCTGTGTAACCATAAAGACTTAGGCATTCACAGCGAAATGCTCACCGACAGTATTATTGAACTGTTGGAGTCGGGCGCTATCACCAACAAGAAGAAGACTTTCCACCCCGGTAAAATTGTTACTAGCTTTGCTATTGGTACTCGCCAGCTTTACGATTTAATCGACAGCAACCCTCACATTGAATTTTATCCAAGTAGCTACGTAAACAAACCCACCAATATTGCCAAGAACGATAATATGGTTGCCATTAACAGTGCGCTTGAAGTGGATTTAACCGGTCAGGTGGTGGCCGATTCATTGGGCTACGATTTTTACAGTGGCATAGGCGGGCAAGTTGATTTCGTAACGGGCGCGTCTATCAGCAAAGGTGGGAAAGCGATTATAGCGCTGCCTTCTACTGCCAAGAATGAAACCATTTCCCGTATCACACCCCGTATAAGTGAAGGGGCGGGTGTTGTTACTTCGCGGGGCAATGTTCAGTACGTGGTGACCGAATACGGCATAGCGTCGCTTAAAGGCAAGAGTATTCGAGAGCGCGCATTGGAACTTATTCGTGTAGCACACCCAAAATTCCGTGCAGCGCTCTTAGAAGAAGTAAGACAGCATTATTGGGTGCCTCATTATCAGGAAAAGTACCCAACCGATATTCCTGAGCTGGGTGCTATTCAGCTTAAAAAACTGAATATTCAGGGGGAAACCTATTACATGCGCCCGCTGAACCCCGCCGATGAAAGGCGTTTGCAGGAATTCTTTTACTCCCATACGAAAGAAACACTAAGGCTGCGTTACAATTACGATCCGAAGCAAATGTCGCGCGAAAAGTCGTGTAATTTGGTGTCGGTGGATCAAAGCTCAGATGCGGCGTTATGTATTGTAAGGCAAGAAGGCTCCCGTATTACCATTCACGCAGTAGGGCGGTTTTACTTCAATCCAAATGACAATACCTGTGAAGCAGCGTTTGTTACCCGTGAAACCCAGCAAGGGAAGGGGATGGCAAGCAGGCTGCTAAACGAATTGATCAACGTTGCGAAAAAACGAGGCATTGCAAAGATGATGGCCTACGTGCGTGGCGACAACAGCCCGATGATTGCCATTTTCGAGCAAGCGCAATTTAAACGGAAGTTCACTGGCGACCCCAGTGACATAGAGTTAGTACTAGATGTGGCATCACTCGCATGACAATTAAAATTTTTCGCGGCAAACACGGCACTAAACACGACTTAGGGAAAGATCATCCCGAGTCACCGGATCGCCTGTTCGCCATAGACGACCAATTACTGTCTTCTGGACTCGATATGGTGTGTGAGCACGCTGATGCTACGCCTATTGCTGAAGCTTATCTTAAGCTAGCCCACGACCCTTACTATGTGAAAAGTGTGTTTGAGCATGCGGCTCAATCCATATTTAGCGACCACGAAAAAACGCTCTATTCCGAACGCAAGGATAATGTCGCATGGTTAGACGAAGATACCGGCTTGATGCGACACAGCTTAAATGCAGCACTTGAGTCGGCTGGTGCGGGATGTAACGCGGTGGATTGGGTTATGGAAGGCAGTGACAGGCAGGCGTTCTGCGCGACAAGGCCGCCAGGTCACCACGCTACATATGATAGCGCCATGGGCTTCTGTATTTTTAATAACATTGTTATAGCCGCGCGCTATGCCCTTCAAAACTATGAACTAAAGCGCGTTGCCATAATCGATTTTGATGTTCACCACGGAAACGGTACCGAGCAAATTGTTGCTGGCGATCAACGCATCATGCTTTGCAGCAGTTTCCAGCATCCTTTTTATCCACATAGTGGCTCACCGGTGTCGGCAAGTAATATTCTTTCTGTACCACTAGAAGCAGGCTCTACAGGTGAAGTATTTAGAGAAAAAGTGCAGCACTGGTTTAACGCATTGCGCAACTTTCAACCTGAGCTGATTTTTATCTCAGCGGGTTTTGATGCTCACGCAGAAGATCCTATGGCGCATTTGCGACTGGTGGAAGACGATTATTTCTGGATAAGCCAACAACTTCGCGGAGTGGCTGACGAGTGTTGTCATGGTCGCATAGTCAGCATGTTAGAAGGCGGCTACGATTTAAGTGCACTAGGCCGCAGTGTGGTGTCGCACCTTAAAGGTATGAGCCGCCCTATTGAAGAAACTCAATAGGGCCTCGTAGCAAGTGAATTATCGTGTTGTTAATTCAACAGGTAAACACGGTGATAGATACCTGCTCAACACCGCTGCATCAGCCTTCATTTAAATTAGACTACCCATCGTATAAGCATGTAAAGGCCAGCACCTAACATGGCAAGGTTTTCGGTAAGCGAGATAAACCCAAGAGGAAGGTCTGAATTACCGCCCACACAGGCGCATTTAAGTTCACGTTTATCGATGTATACCGCTTTAATAACTGAAACTGCACCTATTGCGCCGATAAAAATAGAAACAGGTGAAACTAAAAGTGCGGGAAGCCCCGCTAGCATACCAAGCCCAGCAAACGCTTCTGCGAAAGGGTACACATACGCGTACCTTACGTGCTTCATTGCAAGTAAGTCATAAGTAATGAATTGATTTGAGAACGCTACAATGTCCTGTAGTTTTTGTAATGCGAGGATCACCATGGTGACGCCAATGAAATTCATTATGAAAGGTTCAATACCTGTCGGGAGTCCACCTTTTAGCATGAGCGCAAATACCACAAGGGCGGCTAAAGAAAAAATCACTATGATAGGTGTGTAGCGCGAACCGAACTCACTTTCTTGCTTCAAATTGAAATAATCTCGTAAGTCATCATAGCCACCAATTCGCTTATCATCGATAAACGTTTGCGGCGTGGTTTTCACATTGTGCTTCTCTTTAAAAGCGTCCGTTTCACTTCGGTTGGACAAGTGATGGTCTTCAACATCGTAGCCCTTCCTTTCTAGCAAATCTTTCGACTTAAGTCCGAAGGGACAAATATGATCAGGGGTAACCATGCGATAAAGAACGGCGCGCTTTGACATTGTGGACTCCTTGTAAACCTTTCACGAAACGGCACCTAGTGCGCAAAATATGCGCGCCTTCTGCCATGTTTATAGTGATATCACGATATACAAAGATAAGTTACATAATCTATGCCAAGGGTTTAACAGAAGCATCCAGTTGCATCAGTGTTAATTACCGCACCGTTGTAGGGGAGTTGTGTGGTATAGCTTGCAACCTGTTCGACAAGGTTCTTTCCGGTAAAGCATCCGTAGCCCGTTGCGTATGGACCTAAATAGCGAAGCTGATTTTGCATGTCTAAAACTATAAGCGCGGGCACTGCATCAAGTATAGCGGCGAGTTCCGGTACGTCTTCTATATTCACTCTGACTTGATGAAAGTCATTTCCTAGCTTTGTTAATAGCTGAGTCTGGTGAGGTGTAGTTAACGTTTCACAGTAGCAACGAGACTGCGTCCCCACATGAATAACAGAACCAGGGGCAATGTTTTGTTCGTTTAGTAGTTCGACAAGTGAAGCGTCAAAATTAGGCGCTGTTGTGCGGTGAAGTAAATCACCATTTGGGTCGAAGGAAGAAAGCTGGCGCTGACCGTAAACCAATAAGGCGGTGAGTAAACTCACCGCCCATAACAACAAAAGTATCCAGCTTGTTTTTTTATGCATAACCCAAATGCCAACAGCGTGCTTCTAGCGCTTTTGGTTAAAGCTTAAATCGCTCGATAGCACTGCGCATGCGTTGAGAGATTTGTGACAACACCTCAACTTCGCCTGCCAGCGATTCAGCGGTAGCCAGTTCCTCAGAAGTGAATTCGCTTAATCGCGCCGTACTTTGCGCTATAGAAGACGATGCGGTTTCTTGCTCCACCGCTGATGTCGCTATTTCGGTCATGCTTTCGCTCGCTTCGCGAATTTGCTGCATGATCTGGGTCATGGCTGAAGTGGCGTTATCGCTCGATACAACGGCTTCATCAACCAGCTGAATGCAGGTTTGCATTTGTTCGACTGAACTGGCGGTTTGGGCAAC
>Ga0066846_10001737_pt1 | contig 10352 bp, 9 predicted proteins | sample ETNtaG_33_FD_65489 | JGI IMG/M metagenome (GOLD analysis project Ga0066846, IMG submission 65489) | Marine microbial and viral communities from oxygen minimum zone, Eastern Pacific Ocean - ETNP201310SV76 | ecosystem: Environmental > Aquatic > Marine > Oceanic | place: Pacific Ocean: Eastern... | reverse complement strand
AGCATATTTACAAGTAAATTTTCTTTTGCTTCTTCAATCTTGGCTATTTCATATTGTTGCCGCAATGTGATGTATACGGCGCGGTTTTCCTGTACACTATATTCTAGGCGGCTGCGAATCATCTGGTATTCCGGAGTATCCAGTTGAATGGGATGTTTTTTCCGGAAATCTGTGAGCAACTCTTCTGATTTTTCTAATTGATATTTCGCTTCGGTTTTTTGGTTTTCAACAAATTCCCTGTTCCGACTGGCCTCTCTCTGCTGCTCAAGGGAAATGAATTCCTTAACAAATTCCGCAATGTAGTTAGCTATGTTTGCTGCAAGACTGGGATCCTGCATCAGTACGGAAACGGTAATCAGTCCAGAAATTTCTTCCTTTACAGAAATTAATTCATCCAGTGCTAAAATAGCCTCATAGGCCAATTTATCCTGAGGGTTTGATGAAAAATTCCCTTTTGGTAGAAACCTGGTTATCCAATTTCGGGGCGAAAACAGTTTTTCTTTATCCAGTTCCCAGTACTTTATCAGGTTAGATCCCTGGGGAAATTTTGCTGTTTTCCAGTTTTTTAAAACAATGTCCTTTTTTAACCGCCTGCTGTCAATGATATCTGGAATGTTGTAGGTTGGTGCCGGGCCTAGACCACCGACACCAAAGGTCTTAGCCAAACCCTGAAATTCTCCCAGTACTCCCCCGTTTTGCCCCAGTTCTCCCGCAGGGTACATGGAAATGGTTGATTCGAAGTAAATGGTAGCCACTAGAGCATAAATCAACCCTGTTAGAGTAGAAACTGCTGATATCATGGTTATCAGTCTGCGTTTTAATTTTATAGTATCCCAGACTGCGACCAGATTAATCTCATCATGAGTGGTGACCAGTGGTTTTTTTTCTTCCTGGGGTCGACCTGTATCTAAGTTTATCAATCCGCGCTTTTTTAATTCCGCGATGCGGTTGCGCAGGGTTTTTTCAGACAAACCGTACGTTTTTGCCACAGATTCGCGTTTCTCCGGGTTATCCACAATTTCTGGATGAGCTTTTACAATATCTAAAATCTTTTTTTCGTGGGCTGTTAACTGCATATCACTAACCAGAATTTGTAACCCGGTCAATATAAAACAGCAGGACCGCAATCTGGCTGGCAGTTGCAAGCACATCTTTCAAGACAATCCATTTGTTATATTCCATTCTTTCGGCTATGAAGATTATATCGCCAGTATCAATCTTTGTTTTGTTTTTGGCTGGCAGTCTTTGGCCTGTCCCAGCTTTAATTACAAATTTATTTCTAGTAGCATTGGATGTTATTCCGCCAGCTATTTCGATATAATTATCGTATAGATAAGATTGGATAAAAGGATACCGACCAGGTCTTTTAACTGCACCCAAAATTTCCACATAATCAAAATTTTCCGGCACATGAATAATATCATTTTTCGCAACAAGAAAATCTTTGATATATTGGGCCTGGATGATAGAATTTGTTTCTAATGCACCCTTCTGGGTCATCATCCTGGCCTTAATATAAGCCCGTTCTGAGGTGGATCGATTTTCTTCCGGGATGAGCAGAATTCGTTCCAATTCACGATCCGGGATTTCATATATATCGCGGTTATTAATTGTAATTTTAGATGAATCGGACCTGTCGGTGTAACCACTGGCCTTGGCGAGTATATTTCCAATGGTGGTTTGTCCGGGAAGGATTGAATATACTCCGGGGTGAACCACCTCGCCCGTAATGTAAACAATTTCCTGCCGTTTGTATTGTTTAGCATATTGCACCATAACATGATCTTCCGGGTTGAGCTTGACATCTTTTGATTCCTGGAATTCCACAGTGAAGGAAAATTTCTCAGTGGGACCATTATACCTGGTGATTTCTATTTTTTCCGGATCGGCATCGGGCCTCAGCCCGCCGGCAATTTGAATTAAGTCAGATAAAAATTCACCAAAAACATACTCATATTTTCCAGGTATTTTCACACCGCCATAAATTCCTATTAAATGCCTCCGCAATGGAATGACCAGTATATCTTCCTGCTGGAGGTAGGGGTTATGGTCGTTTTTCCCAGAAATCCCAAAGCGGGCCAGGTCAATCTTTATTGAATCCTGCTTTCGAATTAACACCAAGTTGCGATTGGAAAGCTCCTGATATTCTTTTTCTTCTTCCGGGACACGCATTTTCCTTTCATAAAGATCCGCTATTTGAGATTTTTGATCGTACATCATAGACCGATCCGTTTCGCTTACGCTCCTCTCCATCATTGATTCTTCATCCTCTTCTATTTCCGTGGAGTATTGTTCAATGATCACCTGGTTCAGGTCTGATACTCGTGTCATGGGTGTAGCCGTGTAAAGACCGGGCTGCTCTAACTGACCAATTACTTTGACCTTGAATTCACGTATTTGCTCCAGGGTAATATAAATTTTTACATTCTGGTTCCATTCTTTAACAGTCTTTTCCATGGCTTTTATGGCCTGATGGAGTGTTAAACCATATACAGGTACAATGGCTACTGCCGGGATAAGTATTTCACCGGTTGGAGAAACCGTCAATGAATAATTGAATGCCTCATTGCTTGAAATAATATTGACGCGAAACTGATCGCCCGGGCCAACAAAATATAGACTGGGATCCACAGGTCGGTCCAGAATCACAAGTGATTGGGCCTGTTTTTCCTGGGTCAGTTTTGTACGATCCAGCCCCAGCTTTGTTGCGCTGGACTGACCTAAGGTGCGCAACGCATTAACGTCGATTGTCTGGGCGGAGATCAGGGTACAGAGTGCCCACAATCTGATAGTGTTTTTCATATTTTATACTTTAATCTGTCGTGGAGCCGACGTTTGAGATGGAAATCCTATCGATACGTCGAGAGATCCGATTGTTCATGTTGCCGTTTTTTTTAAACTGGGCGCGGTATTATTCGATAGATTTCCTTGAGAATATGGTTAAGTTTATTTTATTCTGTATATAAATACAATAAATATTACGCCCGGGCATGCGCCCGTTATTATTATCTTATTAAATTATAGTTCATGTTTTTCATTACAAAGGCAATCTAGTTTTAATATTTTTTAACGAAAAGAAAGTATTATATGATTTCATTAAAACAATTAAGGCATAATCCAGAAGAATATGGAGACAGGATTAGTTTAAAGGGAAATGATGTCAATATTTCTTTTGTGCTTACCCTGGATGAAAAAGTAAGATCTCTAAAACATCAGATCAATGAAATCCGGTCTGAGCGCAATCGTGCTTCGGAAGCTATCGGACTGGCAAAACAAAACAATGAAGATGCCAGCGAAGCGATTGAGAAAACAAGGGAATTAGGCCATACATTAAAAAGTATTGAGTTTGATCTGGATGATGTTGAATTGCAGTTAAATGAGATTTTGTATACAATTCCTAATCCGCCCCATGATTCTGTTCCAAAGGGGCAAAATGAGGCATCCAATGCAGTAATCCGGGAGTGGGGCGAAAAACCTGAATTTCCCTTTTCTGTAAAAAACCATACGCAATTGGGAGAAACATTACATCTATTTGATTTTCAAAGAGGCGCCAAACTGTCCGGCAGCGGATTTCCCCTTTATACAAACAAAGGTGCTCAATTGGAAAGACAACTGATCAATGCAATGATAATGCATCATGTAACTAAATTTGATTTCATGGAAATTTTTCCTCCTGTGCTGATGAAAAAAGAATCCATGATCACCACTGGACAGTTGCCGAAATTTGAAGAAGATATGTATCATACAGAGGTGGACAACCTTTATTTAGCGCCCACGGCCGAAGTTCCAGTGACCAATATTCATCGGGATGAAATACTGAAAGAAAGTGATCTGCCAATAAAATATGTAGCTTATACACCTTGTTTTCGCAGGGAAGCAGGTTCCTACGGGAGAGAGACCCGTGGATTATTGAGAGTCCATCAATTCAATAAAGTTGAACTGGTAAAATTCACAACACCAGAATCTTCTTATGACGAATTGGAATCCCTTACAAATCAGGCTGAATCTATCCTGCAGATTTTAGGATTGCATTACCGCGTGGTGGCATTGTGTACAGGAGATCTGAGTTTCGCGGCAGCAAAGTGTTATGACCTGGAGATCTGGGCGCCTGGAGAAGAAAAGTGGCTGGAGGTATCCTCCTGCAGCAACTTTGAAACCTTTCAGGCCCGCCGCGGCAATATCCGCTATAGAAAAGATTCTGATAAAAAGATCGACTTTGTCCATACGTTGAATGGATCGGGTCTAGCTACGCCCAGACTGGTGGTGGCATTAATAGAAACATATCAAACAAGTTCCGGTACAATCCAATTTCCAACATCTGTTGCTGATTTTCTAGGGATCGAGGAGATAAAATAATTGCTCCGCGGTTTTTGGGTCTTAATTAATGTAAGTATTTGGACAACAATACTGGGAACGGTTGGAGCATTGGCCTCCCTGTTTGAAGCGAAAAGGGGCAGAACCATGGGGCATTGTGCACGCATCTGGGCAAATGTTATTTTAGTTACTTCTGGAATCCCATACAAAATATATGGGCTGAAACACTTAGACCCTGCTAACCAATATATTTTTGCGGGCAACCATGGTTCTGGATTTGATATTCCTTTGGCATTTGCAGCATTGCCCTATTGGCTGGTCCCTGTGGCGAAAATAGAATTAAGAAAAGTTCCCGTGTTGGGCTGGGTCATGAATGCCGGTGGACATATCTTTGTAGATCGCAGCAGTCACGAAAAAGCAATATCTTCCATGATGAAAGCAAGAGATTCACTGATAAAAACACCAAGGTCGGTTATGCTATGGCCGGAAGGCAGCCGTACAAAGGATGGCACGATCGCTCCATTCAAAAGGGGCGGATTGTTAATCAGTATTGAAACAGGTATGCCCGTGGTACCTGTTGCTTTTGTAAATTCATACAAACTACATAAAAAAGGCAGTTGGAGGGTGAATAAAATAGCCGTTGAAATTCGAATTGGCAAACCGATACCAGTTGATAACTACACCAAAGAAACTCGTAGAGACTTTGCAAATAACGTAAGAGATGCGGTTGTAAGACTCCATGAGAGTCCTGTACCAGGAAATCGTGTGGGATGATTAAAGAGAAAAATGTTTGACATTGGCTTGAGTTTGTCATCCATTATAATCAAATGAAGAATACAGCAATTACTCTGGTTTCTTAAACAAAAACAATATTTTTCAAATAAAATAGAAGGTCTTGATTGAACAAGGGTAATTCATCTAATTTTACGCAATCAATTCCACATACTTTTTTGGTTAAGTGTTATAAATTATTATTCGTCCTGCTGTTGCTGGGTGGGTTCTCTGTGCAAATTTTGCATGCCTCATCCAATGCGGAAACAGCAAAACCCTTTGTAGTTGTTTCTGACTCTGATGCAAAGGAAGACCTTGATGAAACAAGGAATCGCTTCCCCGAAATATTGCGTGATGTAAAATTATTATTGTCCGATGTAATTATTGCTGATTTTCACCGTGATACGCTGGAAGTTATTTACACCCTAAGCCGTATATATGATCTGCTTATGGAAGCGGATCAGATCGGAGAGAAAAACCTTGAGGACCAGGAAGAATTTGCACGTTTTGAAAGGTCCTTCATGGATATTTATAATCAAAAACTTTCTACTGTGCGAACCAGTGATGCCCCTATCACAGCAGAACGGATCAGGATAGATGTGACTGAAACCCTGGATCCAATTGAAATTGAAATGGGAGATACCAAATTCATAGTGGTAGATGACCGTGATGGCCATATTCCATTGGTTCGTAATAAAAAGGTAGATCAATTTATCAATTATTTTCAGAATAAAGGGCGTAAACAGTTTGAGATTTGGCTGGAACGTTATGGAAAATACCAAGATATAATCCTGCCGATCCTTGCGGAGCATGAATTACCGGAAGAATTGATGGTCTTGGCCATGATTGAATCTGGTTTGAATCCGAAAGCTTACAGCAGAGCCAATGCTTCGGGGATGTGGCAATTCATATATTCAACTGGGAAAAAATATGGTTTGAAGCGCGACTGGTATGTAGATGAACGTAGAGATCCTATCAAGGCTACTCACGCAGCCTGTGCTTATTTAAAAGACCTTAATGAAATGTTTGATAACTGGTACCTTTCACTTGCTGCCTACAATAGCGGTGAGGGGCGGGTTCTAAGAGCTTCGCGCCTGCATCAGACCTATGATTTTTGGCAACTACATTCATTACCACGTGAAACTCGAAACTACATTCCATATTATTTGGCAGCTGCGATTATGACTCAAAATCCAAAGGCTTACGGGTTTGTAAAACCTAAACCTATTCCTTTAGTCTATGACGAAGTGAAATTGGAAAATAGTGCGGACCTGGCTGTACTGGCTAGAGTTGCAGGTATTAAAGCAAAAGTATTGCGCGACTATAACCCTGAATTGCGGCAATCGGCAACACCCGCAAATTCTCCCTATACAATAAAATTACCAAAGGGAACTAAACAAAATTTTTTAACTACATGGAACTCAATACCAAAAGAAGAACGCTTTGCACCGCAATTTGTTGTTCATCGTGTGAAATATGGAGAAAGTCTCTGGACAATTTCAAAGAAATATGGTGTATCCATTCATGATATTGCGGGTGTAAATAAGATTCGTAACCGACATAAAATTGCAATTGGGCAAAAAATGAAAATCCCTGTAAAGGGTGGTAGAACTTGGGGCACAGGTTCTAATGGTGGACCCACTGGTCACTACAAACTTGTTCATAAAGTAAAGCGAGGCAATACACTAGGACGGATCGCTGAAGATTACGGTACTACTGCCAGTAAAATCCGGCGTTGGAATAATATGAAATATGGTACCCATCTGATCCATACAGGACAGAAGCTTACCATATGGGTTAAAGATGGACATAAGGTTAGAAAATCCAAACAGAAAAATAATGATTGGGGTCCTCCAGGTCATTACAAAATTACTTATAGGGTGAAAAAGGGCGATACCATAGGTCAAATTGCAGATGATTACGGTATTCTTACCAGAAGGATCAGACGATGGAATAACATGAATCGCAGTTCACATATTATTTATCCAGGGCAAAAACTCACCCTTTGGGTCAAAGAAGGTTAGTAAATTCAGCCGGCTAAAGACTGCCAGGAAATGACCATGACAAAACAGGAAATAGTTGATGTTGTATCAAATGCCACCGGGCTTACCAAGGTGGAAACAGAGGCTATAATGAATGGAATTATGTCTACCATCATTGATTCGCTGGCTAATAATAAGCGGGTTGAGTTGCGGGGATTTGGTACCTTTGGCATCAAACACCGTATGCCGAAAAAAGCCCGTAATCCTGGTACGGGTGATCCGATCTATCTTCCTGAACGGTATGTACCTACTTTTAAACCTAGTAAATTGATGCGCTCGCGCGTTAATGAACTGATTAATAAATAAACGAGGACCGAATGCCCTGCGGCAGTAAACGAAAAAAACGAAAAATGAATACGCATAAGCGCAAGAAACGCCTGCGTGCCAATAGACATAAAAAGAAAAACAGATAACGTATAATTTCTTCCAACTTCGACGGGAGTACTGTTCATTTTATTCCTGTCGAGCAGGGCTGTAATTTTGAACCATGCCTGAATCCAGTCGCAGGTTCACTGTAACCGAACTGAATGCCGAGATTCGTTCAATTTTGGAGGGGTCTTTTTCCGATATCTGGGTCACAGGTGAAATTTCTAATTTTCACAATCATTCTTCTTCAGGACACATGTATTTTACATTGAAAGATGGCCGGGCGGAATTAAGGTGTGTCATGTTTCGCGGTGCAAACCGGTTTCTCCGTTTTATCCCAGAAAACGGCCTGAATGTGCGGGTATATGGTTCCGTTTCCGTTTTTGAGCAGCGAGGCCAGGTACAGCTTATTGCTACCTTGATGGAAACGGCAGGCCTTGGGGACCTTTTCCAGGCTTTCGAAGCGCTGAAGAAAAAACTGGCTGAAGAAGGGTTATTCAGTCCGGAACATAAACTTACACTTCCGAACTTTCCCCGGTCTGTCGGTGTGGTAACCTCCGGCACCGGTGCAGCGATCAGGGATATTCTCAATGTATTGAAAAGAAGGGCACCCCATGTCCGCATTTTGTTACGACCCACGAGAGTCCAGGGGGATGGTGCAGCAAGGGAAATCGCCGAGGGAATTCAAAATCTGGAACGATGCGGCAGTGTTGATGTTGTTATTGTTGGCCGGGGAGGCGGATCGTTGGAGGATCTGTGGGCTTTTAACGAAGAGGTGGTTGCCCGAGCTATTTATAATTGTGCCATCCCCGTTATCTCTGCAGTGGGGCATGAAACAGATTTTACAATCTCGGACCTGACGGCTGATCTGCGGGCGCCAACGCCCTCCGCAGCGGCGGAACTGGTTAGCCCAACCCGGGATGAAATATTGTCGCAGCTATTGATCCATCTTGTCAGCATAGAACGATCCATCCTTGCCAAAATTGAGCAATTCTGGCAGAGTATGGATCATCTGGAAAACAGGGTCATTCTGCAGCAGCCCCGGAAACGTATTCAAAGACAAGTGGAAAAACTGGCACTGCTTTCCCAGCGCTTGACCCATGGTACAACCATTTACCTGTCTCAATTAAAAGAGAAAAACAGCGGCATGCATAAGCAGCTTATTAACCTGGGGCCGAAACAGGTACTGGATCGCGGCTATGCAATTGCCCTAACAGATCAGGGTCAGGCTATTCGATCTGCCAGCGACATCGCTTTGGGCGATCATTTTGAGCTTCGAACCGGTGAAGGTTCCTTTGAGGCTGAAAAAATATCTGATTTGCAAAACAATGAAAAAGGCTAATTTCCCTTATGCCCAAAAAAGTAAAAAAACCGTCCTTTGAAGAAACACTTCAGCGGCTGGAAACAATCGTGGAGAAAATGGAATCCGGAGAGGCTACGCTGGAAAAAAGCCTGGACTGGTTTGAAGAGGGCATGGAGTTGATCAAATCCTGTCGGGATGAACTGGAGCAGGCAGAGCAAAAAGTGCAGGAATTGGTCGAGAAAAGCGGCGGTGAATTTGACCTGCGGGAGAAAGAATGATCCAGCCAAAAACATTCGGTATCTGGGGTAATACCGAAAAGAATATCTTCTGGGAAACGTTACCAAAGATTTTAAACTGGTCCAGGGAAAATGGAATCACAGCTCACCTGACAGAACGGATCTTGTCTTCAGATACTGGTGTGGACTACAACCAGCCCGTAATTCATTCCAAGGAAGATATAGCTAAAATGGATTTTATGCTGGTGCTGGGAGGTGACGGCACCTTTCTATCCTGTGCACGGGCTGTGGAACACCGAAGTACACCGATCCTGGGTATTCACCTGGGTGATCTGGGCTTTCTGGCAAAAGTGACCCTGGAAGATATTTTCCAACGTCTTGATCGTGTGGCTTCGGGAGATTTTACTGTAGAGAAGCGAGCTATGGCCCAGGCCATAATCCATAAAAATGGAAATGAAAAAACTCATACCGGGCTGAATGATTTTGTGGTAAAAAATGGTGAATCACACCGTATGCTGACCGGCCGGGTGCATATAGATGATCACCTGGTGTCCATTTACAAGGCGGATGGCCTGATCGTGGCTACGCCCACGGGTTCCACGGCTTATTCACTATCTTCCGGCGGACCCATCATTACTCCGGATGTGGACAGCTTCGTGGTGACACCCATTTCACCCCACTCCCTGACATCCAGACCCCTGGTAGTTTCCGCAAATTCAACAGTGCGTATCGATTTTCCGGGAGAAGAAGACAATATCATTTTCACAACAGATGGACAGCTTCATGAGACCCTCAATCCAACCTGTACCATTGAAATTACCCGGGCGGGTTTTGAGATTGGCTTAATCAATTTTATAGATAACGATTATTTTCAGACTTTGCGTACAAAAATGGATTGGGGCAGAAGGGGAGAAGGTTAAGACAATTAATTAACGACCTTTTTTATGATCAGCTGCATTATCATCAATTTTGCTCTTTACTTCCGATCCAGACAATCCACTTATTACAACGTGTTTGTTTTTTGATGTTTGTCCCACAGTAATACTGACACTTCTTGTAGGAACGCCCAGAGCCTCTGCAATCAATTTCCTTACCCCTGAATTGGCCTTACCTTTCTCTGGCTGAGCGCTGATTCGAACCTTCAATACATCGCCGTGCCAGCCTATAATACGGTTCTGCTTTGCTCCGGGCGCTACTTTGATCTTTAACCTGGTAATATTTGCCACACCAAAATTAGATGACCGGATTCTGAATTATTCCGGCATTTGTGAAGAATGGTGCTCAGTGATCCGCCAGCGATCACAATGCATACAATATACG
>Ga0066846_10001729_pt1 | contig 10371 bp, 7 predicted proteins | sample ETNtaG_33_FD_65489 | JGI IMG/M metagenome (GOLD analysis project Ga0066846, IMG submission 65489) | Marine microbial and viral communities from oxygen minimum zone, Eastern Pacific Ocean - ETNP201310SV76 | ecosystem: Environmental > Aquatic > Marine > Oceanic | place: Pacific Ocean: Eastern... | reverse complement strand
TGGGTGCTCTTTAACGTCAGCAGCTAACACAATTACCATTGGGGCTCTGAAAGGTGCCTTGTTAAGCTTTTCTTCTAATTCTTCAGTCATTTCTTCACCTGAAGAACGAGAAGCTTTAATAAATGAATCGGCTAACTTTTTTCTAGAATCCCCTCTTATTTCTATAAACTTCCAAGGCCTCAGCCAAGCGTGATCAGGAGCCCTTAATGCACCCTTATAAACTTGCTCCATTTCATCAATTGTGGGTGCAGGCTCAGAAAGATGAGCTACAGAGTTCCTATTTTGAATTGCTTTTAAAGTTTCCAAGACTAAATAACAGAGGACTCAAGTTGTATATCAGATAATTGCCAAATTACATCGAACTTATCTTTATACTGCTTGGCCTCTTCAGTTTTACCTTGAATTTCTAAAACTTTATATAATCCAAACATGGACCATCCATTTCTTGGATAATCTTCAAGGTCTTTCTTGAATACGGCTTCTGCTTCTTTAAATTTACCCGCCTCTATCAACACTTTTCCAAGTGATTGTCTGGTCGGATAATACCAAAAAGGAGGTTCCGTATAAGGAAGATCATCTTGTAACGCTACTGCCTTTTTAAAGTTGTTTATAGAAGTTTCAAAATCTCCTTCCATAAAGTCAATTTGACCTTGCAAGAGATTTACTGCTATTTCTAATAACTGTGCAGATGGTTGCCCTGCTTTAACTAAGCTCTTAATCTCTGGAGTGTCTATGAGAGGTCTTATAAAACCCAATTCCTTTAAAGCATCTTCTTTTCTTCCTAGAGCGGATAAAGCAATACCTCTGGCATAATGATAAATTCCTGATGAATATTTAAACTCTGGAGCTGGAGTAGAATAACTTAAAATTTCTTCCCATTTACCAAACCTTACGTAGGACAACAAAGGTATTGTGTGAAAGAATTCTACAACCGGGAATTGTCTTATCTGCTCAGGACCAACATATTTAGCCACTTTAAGTGCAGACTCTATTGATAAACCGCTTCTTCCTTCCATGGTTGATGCTGCCCATAAAAAATGGATGTTATGAGGGTAATATAATGCAGGGTAAAACCCCTGGGCATTGCATTGAGCAATATATTCTTCATCTACTTCTGCGGCTTTAATATTAGCTTCTGAAGCATCATGATACCTTCCTATTCGCCAATAGATATGAGCAGGCATGTGTACTAAATGCCCTGCTCCCGGAACCAAGGCACCAAGTCTATCTGCTGCGGCTTCAGCTCTTTCAGGAGAACTTGAAGCTTCTACGGCATGGATATATAGATGAATAGCCAAAGGATGGCTTGGAGCTTTCTCTAAAACGTCCTCTAGCGAACTTATAACTTTAATTGTATCTGGTTTTGGGTTCCCATCTTTAGCCCAATAATTCCAGGGCATGGTATTCATAAGTGATTCTGCAAAAAGAGATGCAGCGTCCATGTCTTCTGGATACTTTTTAGATAAAGCTTCCATCGATTCAGCGTATTGCCTATCTAATAAATTCCTATCCGTTCCTGTTTTACCGTTGTATCGAGAAGACAAAGCAGTGATGTAATCTTGCTCCTTTAAACTTACAGAGTGCATTAGTTCTTTAGCTTTCTCAATTGCTTTAAAAGCTTCTATTCTGTCAGAGTCTGACATCACTACTTTGCCATCACTGGTAACGTTAATGTTAGGCCCTCTTGATAAAGCCTCTCCCCAGTAACACATGGCACAATCCGAGTCCAACCTTTGGGCAGCCTTGAAGCTACGTATCGATTCAGCATGATTAAAAGCAAAAGACAATACTAAGCCTTGGTTAAAATATCTTTGTGCTCCAGTATTTTCTGTTGAAATATTATGGCTATGAGTGCCAAGACCATTTAGTAAGGGTGCTCCTGCTTTCTTAACTAAGTAATCTTCATTAGATTCTGAGCAAGATAAAACCACTAAACTGAGGAATAAAATTGATAACTTTTTATAAAATTTCATAATTTCTTTCTAATTCTTTAATTTATAAGATTTATTATAAATTATTCTTCCATATTATTAGACTCTTCAATATAAGAACTGTCATATAATTCGACGAATTAAATAGCATGAAAGGAATACTTCTTGTAAATCCGGGTTCACCTAAAAACTTAGAAGATAAATCAATAAAGGAATATCTTAGGGAGTTCCTCTCCGATGACTTGGTTATTGATTATCCAAAATGGATCCAACAAGTATTAGTTAACTGGATAATAGTTCCTAATAGATACAAAAAAACACAGGAAGCTTATTCTAAGATATGGACTGAAGAAGGATCTCCACTTATCAATAATACGATCGAACTTGGTCATCACTTAGCAGAAGAAAGCTCTTTGCAGGTTGAGACGGCAATGAGATATCAAGAACCTTCCATTGATGAAGGTCTCAAATCTTTAATAAATAAAGGTTGTTCTTCCATACAAGTTATTCCTCTTTACCCTCACTATGCAATTTCATCGAGTTTAACTACTAAAAATAAAGTAATAGAAGCAGCAAAAGATCTTAATGAGAAAGTGGATGTTAATTTCGTAGAGCCCTTCTACAACAACCCAGAATATATTGATTCTTTATGTTCTTTAATTAAAGAGTACAGAAAAGAAGACTCCGATCTACTTCTATTTAGTTACCACGGAATACCGATAAGGCACTTAAGAAAAGCTAACCCTAACAAAAAACACAATTACCAACTTTGTAAAAAATCAGAATGTATATCAAAAGAATTTTGTTACAGACATCAAGTGTATGAGACTTCTAGATTATGTGCGGAGAAATTGAATATTCCAAAAGATCAATGGAAAGTATCCTTTCAGTCTAGGATAGGTCCAGGTTGGTTAAAACCTTTTACTGACAAAGAACTTAATATACTTCCAGGTAAAGGAATAAAGAGAGTAGATGTAATTAGTCCTAGTTTCATTGTAGATAATTTAGAAACCTTGGAAGAAATAAACATAGAAGGTAGGCAAGATTTCTTAGCTGCCGGAGGAGAAGAATTTAATTACATACCTTGTTTAAACTCAAGCAAAGATTGGGTAGAGGCTTTAAATAAGATATCTAAAAGATGAAAGGCCTAGAAGAGGGTTCTAAGCCTTTCGGTAACCATCAACCATTGGGGAGGGTTGATATTCGTACTTATTTAAAGTCTGTAACGAATTCCGACTAGTATAGAACGAGGCATTTGCGCTCTGGCTCCGTTCTTAGGCGCTCTTGCTATAACGTCTGTCTCGTCAGTTATATTAGAAACTACCATGTAGACATCCATTGCTTCATTAAGTGTTTTAGCTAGAGAAGCATCTATAACGTTATAAGAATCAATTTCCGTTCCAGCAGCACAACTTGCTACTGAACATGTGCTACCGTAAGAGTAGAATGTTGCACTTCCACTTAAGCCATTTTCAGTTTCAAAACCTGCCTGAAGAGCTAATTGGCTATCAGGAAGATCCGGGATTTCCATTCCTGCAGAAACAGAACCCCAGAAATCACTATCAAAAGTGTTATCGAATTCTGCATCAGTAGAAGTATAAGTTGCACTTAAAGGGTAATTAACACCAGAAGAAGAAGTCATTTCTGTTTGAACTACTAACTCAAGCCCGCTAATAGATGCCTCTCCAGCATTAAAAGTATCTCCGATCTCACAAGAACCTGTAGCTCCACCTGAAGCAGTACATTCACCAAACATGTTTTGGTAATCTGTATCAAAATAAACAGCTTCCATGTTAGTGTTATCTTTACTGTACCTAACTCCCATCTCTAGATTATCAGCCTCTTCAGGGTCAGCTCCTCCACCAGTTGGTGTAAAGCCTTCATGAAAACCGAAGAATAATTGAGTGTTATCATTCATTTCATAAGTTGCACCGAATCCCATTAATGAATTGTCATTATCTGATAATGTTTTTGGATACCCTTTCTCTGTATTGATAGCTGATCTAGCTGAATCTACATAACGCTCTTGAACAATGGTCCAATCCTCAGAACGGAATCCAACATTTACTGTTAAAGCTCCCATCGAAAATTCATCATTAAGATAAATTGCTTCAGCTTCAGCAGTAGTTAATCTGTTATTTGAGCTATAACCTGGATTAGAGCCAACATTTAAAGCACCTAGCTTTCCTCCAGACCATGGTGTAGTAGCGTAAACCTGAAATCTATCTTCAGAATCTTCAGTGTCTCTATACCCTAAAGTTAAAGTGTGCACTTCACCGTTAAATTGGAATTTAAGATCAGTTCCTTCATTGGTGTAAGCACGGTTATTGTTTTTTAACTTAATTTCAACAGGGTCTGCGTTAGTTCCATTTAATATAGCTATGGCTGTCGCTTCACCTGCATTAGCTGCTGCAATAATGTTGTTTATGCCATTTCCATGACCGTAAACCTTCTGATTATCGATTTTATCTACTTTAAACCAATTTCTTGCGAAATCATTTTCATAGACAGTTGCAGTAAATTCTAAGTTTCCAAAATCTGCTAAGTAACTGAACTGATTTGTTTCATGGCTGTTATCCATATTATCTAGGGCAGTTAAACCGTAACGTTGATGTGCGTCTCTTCTAAAATCAGCATCCGCTAAACCAACATAAGTTTGTTCAGATAGTTCATCCGAGTCTTGATATTTGAAGTTTAATTCTTGGTAAACTTCAGCATCAGCGTCAGAATTTAATCTTAATTTAACAACGATATCGTCCTTATCAAATCCTGTATCTTCGCCATATTCTTTAATTGAATCAAAACCATCAGTTTCCCACTGATGAGACTCAACAAACATAGCTCCATTGTCTCCTACAAAACTATAATGAATATGTGTTCTAGAAGTTCCATCTTCTCCAAACTCTTGATTTATCAAACCGCCTGTTTCATCTGCTATAGGGGTGCTAAGTAAATTAATAGCTCCTCCAATAGTGTATGGGCCTTGAGAAATAGCAGCAGGTCCTTTAAGGACCTCAACACCCGCTATTCTTCCTGCAGTAGGAAAATAGTAAGCAGAAGAAGCAGAATATGGACCTGGAGCAATAAGCACACCATCTTCCATAAGAGTGATTTTTCCAGACCTGTCCGCATAAGTACCTCTAATACTGATATTAGGTCTTAAGCCGTAGCCCTCTTCAGGTCTAAAATTAACACCTGGGACATTAGATAAGATTTTATGGATATCAGTGTATTCATAAGTTTCAAGATCTTCTTCAGTTATAACTGAAGCTGAGCCTGCAACTTCTTTTACATCATCTTTAGAGCCAATAATCTCTATTGTTTCAATTTCTACTTCTAAAGCAAATATTGAAAAAGATAAAGATGTAAGCGCAAATAAAAAAAGTTTTTTCATAGTTTAACCTTTTAAATAATAATAATAATAATAATAATTATTCTCATAATGAGAACCGTTATCATTATAAATGAGAATGATTCTTATTTACAAGTTAATTTATGAAATTTAAAAAATTTAAAGAAGTAGGAGAATGCTAATGTCTGTGGTCTCTTAAGTCTTGCTCTATATCTTCATGGTCTCCGACCATAATGTGCGTTTCACTCTTTGTTACGTACTTTTCAAGAAGGGGAATAAATAAAAGAGGAAGAAGTCCCCCTAAAAGTATTCCTAAAGCAGCTGATCGCATAGTGGGATCAAGCAAAGATGCAATAATATCTGCAAGTATGTGAGCTATTACAGCTCCAATAATTCCAGCTATATGTCCATTAGATGTTTTCTTAAGTAATCTATTGATGCTCCAACCGGTGTAGTAGCCGATTATCAATATTCCTACATGAACCACACCAAAGACAAAGCCTCTTAGCATGCCCTGCTCCAAGTCCATCAATTCAATTAATACTTCCATTATCCGTCTAACTCTTTATCTAGATCAAAGGCATCGTGAAGAGCTTTTATAGCTTCTTCCATTTCTCCTTTCTTAATAACAACTGAAATCTTTATCTCTGAAGTCGTAATCATCAAGATATTGATCTCATTATCTGCTAACGCTTGAAACATCTTACTTGCGACGCCTGCGTTTGCTCGCATGCCTCTGCCTACTATGCTAATTTTAGCTATATCGTCATCCGCCTCCACCTGGCCTCCACCAAGAGAACTTGATGTTTCTTTTAGAATATCTTCTGCTTTAGTAAAATTAGATTTATCTACAGTGAAAGTAAAATCAGTCGTATTGTCCGCGCCTATGTTCTGAACAATCACATCTACATCTATACCAGCATCACTAATAGGACCTAATATCTTTGCTGCAACACCAGGAATATCAGGCACTCCCCTAATGGTTAACTTAGCTTCAGTGTCTATGCTGCTAATTCCCGAAACAATTGGTCTTTCCATGATATTTTTCTCCTCTTGAACTAAAGTGCCCTCGCCATGGTTAAAACTAGAAAGTACTCTTATGGGCATATTAAATTTACTTGCGTATTCTACTGCACGAAGTTGAAGAACCTTAGCTCCCATGCTAGACAACTCTAACATTTCTTCAAAGCTAACATTCTTTAAGAGTTTAGCTTTTTCATAAACCCTAGGATCTGTAGTAAACACGCCATCTACATCAGTATAGATCTGACATTCATCCGCATTGAGAGCAACTGCTAAAGCTACTCCAGTAGTGTCCGAACCTCCTCTTCCTAGAGTTGTTATATCACCAAGCTCATTCATTCCTTGAAACCCTGTAATCACAGGAACAACTCCTTCTCCTAGTTCTTTTGTTATCTTATTCACATCTACATCTAATATTCTGGCTCGACTATGGGTAGAGTTAGTTTTAATACCCAATTGATAAGCTGTATAAGACTTTCCTTGAATACCTCTCTTCAAGAGTGCCATGGCCAAGAGAGCAACTGAAACTTGCTCTCCTGTAGACACCAAAGCGTCATATTCTCTGAGATCTGGTTCAGGGTTGATTTCTTTTGCTAACTTAATAAGTTCATCAGTATTATTGCCCATAGCAGAAAGGACAACAGTTACTCTATTGCCTTCTTTGATTGATTGTTCAACAATGTCGGCTACTGCTTCTATCCTTTCAGCATTAGCTACTGACGTCCCGCCAAACTTCTTGACTATAAGTTTACTCATTAGATTAAAAAAGAGGAAGCATTCTATATTACTGATTGGTTAAAGAAACAACTAAATCAGCTACAGAATCTAGAGCAATTTCTAGATCCTCAGAAGTATCAGCACCCCCTTGGGCAAAATCAGGCCTACCTCCTCCACTTCCACCCAACTGATTAACTAGATGTTTCATAATTTCTCTTGCATCAATTTCTACTTCTTTAGAACAAGCAACAATTAGAGGTATCTTATCTCCAGAGACAGATATCAAAGTAGCAATAGTATTTGGTTCATTATTTCGGAGTTGGTCGGCTAACTCTCTTAAACTATTTGAGTCTATATTTTTAAAACTTTTCGTTATTAATTTGTAACCAGCTACATCAATAGATCCTTCTTTTAGATCGGCTATTGAAGTACTTATTTCTTCCCGTTCTTTCTCCTTACTTTCACTTTCAAGAGATTTACTTAAACTCTTAAGCCCTTTAACTGCATCTATAAGATTGCTAGATGAAGGTTTTATTTCTGACTTACTTCCCAGCGTACTTTCCAAAGAAGTAATTCTTACTTTCATGTCGAGTATTCTCTTAAGAATCTGATCTTGAGAGGTATTTAATTCTTTTGCCAGTAAATTTAATTGAGATTGAAGGTCTCTTATTAAATCTAAATTATTTTGATCTTTATCAATAGGTTGAAGATCAACTAAGAGTTCATTGCAAATAGAAGTGATATTTTGTTCAAGTTCTTGTAAAAGAAGTGTTGCTCCAATTCCTGTTACTGCTTCAATTCTTCTTACTCCAGCAGATATACCAGATTCACTTATAATCTTCATTAGACCTATTTCACCTGTAGCCTTTACATGTGTCCCTCCGCATAGCTCAACTGAGAAGCCTTCACCTAGATCAAGCACTCTAACTTCTTCGCCATATTTTTCTCCAAAAAATGCTATAGCTCCTTTCTTAGTAGCTTCTTCAATTGCCATGACTTCAGTTATAGATTTACTATTTTTTTCTATCTGTAAATTAACTAAGTCTTCAATATCTAATAATTGCTCTGCACTAACCGGTTCGGAATGCGAAAAATCAAAACGTAAACGATTATCTCCAACTAATGAACCTTTTTGCTCAATATGATCTCCGAGTATTTTTTTTAAAGCGGCCTGCAGTAAGTGTGTCGCTGAATGATTAGGTACAATCTTCTCTCTAAAGCTTTCATCTATGTGCGCTTTTACTTTTGTATCTATTTTTAAATTACCTTCCCTTACTACGCCAAAATGACCATGGTGATCACCTATCTTCTGAGTATCCAATACATCAAATACAAAACCTTTTCCGCTGATTGTTCCCCTATCCCCTATTTGCCCACCTGATTCAGCGTAGAAAGGTGTTTCTTCAAGAATGACCACACCTTCTTCATCTTCAACTAAAGTTTTACTTTTAGTTTCTTTCGTAGAACTAATTAATTCTACAATCTTAGTATTTGCATTCTTATGCTCATACCCTATAAATTCAGTTGAACCTTCTATAGATAAAGATTCAGGCAGAACAGAGCTAAAAGAATTTGAAGATCGAGCTCTTTCTTTCTGCTGAAGCATTAATTCTTCATATTCAACTAAATCTACCTCTAAACCATTTTCTCTTGCAAAATCTGCAGTCATATCTGCTGGAAATCCAAAAGTGTCATAGAGTTTAAATATAGTTTCTCCAGGTATAACTTTCCCTTTAAGCACTTCGATCTCACTCTTTAACAATGACATTCCTTGGATAAGTGTTTCAGAGAACTGTTGCTCTTCTTTAAGTAAATTAGCCTCTATAATTTTAGATTCCTTTTTAAGCAGAGGGTGAGCATCTCCCATTTCTTCAATTAAAGTAGGGACCATAGAAGCTAATAGTGTTCCTTTCATGCCTAATTTATTTGCATGCCTTAAGGCTCTTCTTATTATCCGCCTTAGAACATAACCCCTTCCTTCATTGCTAGGTACAATTCCATCAGCAATTAAAAATGAACTAGCTCTTAAATGATCGGCAATTACTCTTAATGAAGGATTCTCAGAATCATTTACTTGAGTAAGTTCGCCAGCCTTGCTAACTAGTTTGCTAAAAAGATCTATATTGTAATTATTGTGTTCTTCCTGAAGAACAGCAGCCATTCTTTCTAAGCCCATACCTGTGTCTACACATGGATTGGGTAAAGGGCTCAAAGTACCATCTTTTGATCTATCAAATTGTGTAAAAACTAAATTCCAAATTTCTATAAACCTATCTCCAGGATCGCTTTCCATGGTAGGCGGTTCTCCTTCAATATGATCCCCGTGGTCATAATAAATTTCACTGCACGGTCCACAAGGACCTGTATCACCCATGGTCCAAAAATTTTCATCGTCATCCAATCTTGAGATTCTTCTAGGGTCAACTCCTATCTTCTCTATCCATATTTGCTCAGATTCATCATCATCCTTATGAACGGTTATCCATAATTTTTCTGGAGGTATTTCGTACCTCTCTGTTAACAGCTCCCAAGCGAAAGCTATTGCGTCTTCTTTAAAATAATCTCCGAAACTAAAATTACCTAACATTTCAAAAAATGTATGGTGCCTTGCTGTATAACCAACATTATCTAAATCGTTGTGCTTTCCTCCCACCCTTAGACATCTTTGGGAACTTGTTGCTCTGGTATAGTCTCTTTTTTCCACTCCAAGGAGTAAATCCTTAAAAGGAACCATGCCCGCATTAGTAAACAATAAGGATGGGTCGTTATGTGGGATTAAAGAAGCACTTTCTACTAACTCATGGCCATTTTCCTGGAAATATTCTAAGTAAATATTTCTAATTTCATTAGTAGTAAGGTTTCTTTTCATTTACTTAAGAAAATATCTCATCAAAGAAATTGATCATAGACTGCCAAGATCTGTTGTTTGAATCTTCATTAAATGCAGTCCCTAATGAAGGATCATTTGCTTCAGGATTTGTAAATGCATGGTAAGTGTTTCCATAACTATGCAATTGCCAGTCAGCATTGGCTTCCGTCATTTCTTTTTGGAAGTCATCCACCATATCTAAAGGAACCATCGGATCTCTCTCTCCATGTAAAACTAAGATTTTTGACTTTATTCCCCCCTCGGCCATTTCCGACCCCATCAAAAGTCCGTGAAAACTAACCACACCATTAAGCTCGGTTCCGGATCTTGCCAAATCTAAGACCACCAAACCTCCAAAACAATAACCTATAGCTGCAATATTATTGATATCAACTCCCTTGAGAGACTTTCCGTTGGTTAAAGCAGCATTGATTATCCCTTTTAATTGGTCTCTGTTTTCAACAAGAGGGGTCATTAAA
>Ga0066846_10001728_pt1 | contig 10374 bp, 8 predicted proteins | sample ETNtaG_33_FD_65489 | JGI IMG/M metagenome (GOLD analysis project Ga0066846, IMG submission 65489) | Marine microbial and viral communities from oxygen minimum zone, Eastern Pacific Ocean - ETNP201310SV76 | ecosystem: Environmental > Aquatic > Marine > Oceanic | place: Pacific Ocean: Eastern... | reverse complement strand
TTTATTAATAGAATAAATACTATTTTAGAAAAATCTTTATAGTAAATTATTTTTCTTGGGAAATTATTTCTTTATAAATGGAAAAATTTTGATGCGAATTTCTAAGACTTCCATCAATTCTACGAACATTCAAGACAATGTCATCACATTTATCTAGAATTAAACAAAAATTCTTTTTTTGACTCTTACTCATTAATTTTACAACTTCACTATTATAATTTTTATTACTTTTAGATATTTTTGAATTAACTAAATTACAATGTTCTTTCCATATTTTACCTAAAGATTGTAATTGGGCTATATAGTCAAATTTTAATTTTTGTTTATTTCGTTTATCTTTAGTTCTCATAGATTTTAACTCTTTTTTTTCTTTCTTCTATCTTCATTTCTTCTCTCTTTAAATTCAATAAGTATATTTTTATTTCTCCTGTTTTTCTTTCTTCTATCTTTATTCATATTTACTCCTTTATTTAAATCAACCTCTTTTAATCTTTCATTCATAGGCTTAGGTATTCTATTAGGATTTGATGAGCCAAGTTTATTTGTCATTTCTTAATTATTCCAAATGATATTAAAAAAATCTTCTGAAGAATATTCTATGAATAATGATATAAAAAAATCTTATTACTCTATATCTTAACATTCTATTAATTTTCAATGTTTCATAGATGCTTTTAAAAAAATATTTATTAACTCTAATTAAAAAGTATAAAGCTATTAATAAAAATATAATTGCAAGGACTCTAATCATATTGATATCAAAACTTACAAAATATTTTTCAAAAATATATTCAGAATGTGTGTGGGTCTTTTATTATCGATCCGCCCCGCCCGAAATAAGCGGTTAGGGGGTTCAATTAGGTTGAAAATTAAATTGGGGTACTAATCTTGGGGTACTAATATCATCATAAATAATTATATTTGACTATAAATGAATACATTCTTTAAAACAAAAAACCCCTCGATTTTTCAAGGGGTTCTTCTTGCTCCGGTACCAAGACTCGAACTTGGGACACGCGGATTAACAGTCCGCTGCTCTAACCAACTGAGCTATACCGGAATCGAATTATTTTAAATAGTTAATTCCTATATTAAAACGAGCTCTAAGCTAAAAATAAAATTGGTTTATAAACAATAATTTTAATTGAAAATTATTTATCACTCTCATTCAACTGATCTATAATATTTCTAACCGATTCACTATCAGATAAATTAATAACTAATATCTGGTTATTGTGCTCTACAACAGCAATATTATCAAGGCCTACAATACCGATATTAGAGTTTTTAGCAATCGCTAAATTATTTGATGCTTTATGACTAAAAACACTTCCATCAAAAACATTCCCATCTTTATCTTTATCAAGCAAATCATACAATGATACCCAAGTCCCAAGATCTGTCCAACCACAATCCACTTTTAAACAAAAGGCTTTTTGTGTTTTTTCCATAACAGCATAATCAATGCTAATCTTAGGAATTTGATTCCATATATTTTCAATCTGATTAAAATCTTTCACATCTACTCCATCAAATAATGATTCCATTTCAGGAACAAATAAATTAATCTCATCTAACATTGTTTTAATATCAAAGAAGAACATTCCAGAATTCCAAACATAGCTATCTGATTCTATCATTTTTTTTGCTGTATCTAAATCAGGTTTTTCACAAAATTTAGTAACTTTATAAGAATTTTCATTATCTATATCACACTTTATATATCCATAGCTTGTTGAAGGATAATTAGGCTTTATCCCAAACGTATAAACTCTTTCTTTATGCCTACTAATTAAATCATTAGCATCTTTAATACAAGCAACAAAATCTTGTTCGCTTTTGATATAATGATCTGCAGGATAAACACCTACAACTGAAGACTTATTTTTTGCTTGAACAGTTTTAAGAGCATAATAAATAGCTGCTGTTGTATTTCTCGCAGAAGGTTCATATAATATATTCTCTACAGGTATCTCCGGAATTTCAAATTTGATTAAATCTTCATATTTTTTTGATGTTACCAAAAAAATATTTTCTACTGAAGATATATTTAACAATCTATCAACTGTTAAACGTAGCAAACTCTTATTTCCTAACAATTTTAGAAATTGCTTAGGCATTTTAGATGTGCTAAGTGGCCAAAACCTAGATCCAGAACCTCCACACATTATAACATGTTTCATCTTATTCATTTATATTAAAATTAATTCCTTCGATATCCCAATTTGCTCTAACTTCAATCTGACCACTATATAAACCAAAACGTGCGCCTAATTTAAGTGGTTTTAAGGAGCCGTTATAGTAATAATCTGTAATAGAATTTATATGCTCATAAGCCCAAATAGAATATTTTCCTGGAGCAATGTCATCAAATTTAAATTCTCCAGACATATCAATTAATAATCTATTATATTCATTAGAATTTATATTTTTAAGCTCAACTATAATTTTATTATTTCCACTATAATTAATATTTCCGCTAATATCACCACCATTTATAACTGTCTGATCTAATCCTTTAAATAAATTTATTTTACTATCTATTAATATATTTTTAGAATCGCTATAATCTGTTATTGACAAATTATTCATATATATTTGATTATCGATTAACTTAACATCACTTAATTTCAATGTATATGGATTTAGATAGTCATACTTTAAAAATGTAGTATCATTCTCATCAATCAAATAAAAAGGAGAGGTTATACTTTTGATATATACTGGCTCAGAAAACTTTAATATATAATTTTGATTATCAAAATAAGAATCATTTATTTCTGGTGAAATAGAGTCTATAAGAACTTTATTTAACTTATATCTATTGTTAATGGTATAATTTTTAATATAGTTGTTCATATCATAATTTATATTAATGCTATCTAAGGAATTATCATATAAAACATAGGTTTCATTATCTTTATATCTATCTTTATTTAATACTTCATTAATTAAGAAAATTTTATCTCCACTTAAAAATTCCATCTCACCATAAAAATTATTATATGAGGTTAAATAAATAATATCATCTTTATAATCAGGAAATGAGAACATAATATTAATATCATTGAACTTATTTTTTTTATCAGATAATTCAATAGTTTTATGGTATATACCATAATTATACTTTTCTATATCATTGTAAATATCTTCAATATTATTTTCAATGGCAATCACAACATAATTACCGTTTCCAATATTTTCAAAAGAATACATATTATTCTTATCGTTTTCAATTGAGCTATAATAAAATAATTCATTATTAATAATCTCATACAAAGCTATCGTTGATGGATTTATATTATCATTATTGAAAATTTTACCTTCAATAAAACCATCTGATATATTTTTAGATGTACTATAGGTTAATACCTTCCCACTTTCTAATTTATTTCCAAAGTAATCAGCAATGCCTCTCTTAACCTTAATTTTAAAAATATCATCCATGGGCCACGTATCTTTAGGTTTAATAATAATCTTCTTACCATATCTATTAATTTTAATTTCTACATCAGGATAAATTTCTATTGAAGATTTAATAGAATTTGGATCAATCATTTCATTAAATATTATTTCAATATTATCTTTATCAGATAGGCTCATACTCCCACTTACAGGAGATACTTCCATTATATAAGGACTAATCATATCTTCTTCCCCTCCAATTGGAGGAGCTTGTACAGCACACGAAGAGAATACGAGAACTAATAAAAAGATATATTTTATCATAAAATTCACTATTATAAATTCAGTAATAAATTTTTATTTTCATAATTGAAATAATATTTTTTCTAATTTATTTTTATTATGTAAATTAGAAAAATGTCATTCAAGAATTTTAAAAATTATCTACTCATATCTACTCCTGGCCTAAGTGATTCTATATTTAGAAAATCAACCATCCTAGTATGTGAACATGATGAAAATGGTGCAATGGGTCTTATAATAAATAAACCTATAGTATCCGATGGAAAGAAATCATCATTTCTAAAAGACATCTTTTCAGATATGAATATAAAATCAAAAATATATTTTGGAGGACCAGTTAACATCCAGAATTGTTTTGTTCTTCATGATAACTCATATTTATCAAATGATACAATTGAACTTTCATCTGGAATTTCACTAACATCAAATGATTCAATCCTTGATGATATAAAAAAAAATATTGGACCAAAAAATTATAAAATCAATATGGGATATGCAGGATGGGACAAAGGACAACTTGAAGATGAAATAAAAAATGGAGATTGGCTATTAAAGCCAATAACAAAGAATTTTATTTTTGATATTCCAGATAAAAATATGTGGGAATTCTCAACCCTAGATTTAAACTTTGATTCAAATAATTATATGGGGAAATCAGGCCAAGCCTAAAGAGTCAAAGAAAACTTTGACAGCATTATTCCAGGACAATAAATACCACCAGAGTTTCTGCCATCATACGTACCTACATTAGGAATTAAATGAAGCTGATTTGTACTATCTTCTAAATTATTTCCAAATATATTATAGATAGTATCATCAAACCTCATATTTTCAATTGGTGAAACAATTTCTCCATTTTCAACCCAAAAACAAGCATATCTTGTCATTCCAGTTACTCTTCCACCAATTTTATCGCTCCAATTCAAATAATGAAGATTTGATAAATAAACTCCTTTATCTATTTTAGATAAAATTTCTTCTTCTTTTAAATCTCCAGTAGACATAATAGGAGATCTTAAGCCTTCATCTGATGATGCAAAATTACTTTTTACATTATATTCTTTTTCTGTACGAGTACTAACTAAAGTATTTTTCAATGAACCAGCGACTATTAAAGGAAGTTTTTCAGGGGCAATTTCTCCCATTCCATTAAATCTTGGTACAGTTCCATTACTAAAATCTTCCATTAATGAAAAACATGGAGATAATTTTTTCTCTAAATTTTTAAGCTTTATCAAAGAACTGTCTCCCTGCTGAATAGAAGCCTCGCTCACTCCTCCCCAAGAAAACATATCAATTAAATCGGAGACTCCCATGGGTTCAATATAAGTCCTATACTCACCTGGTTTAATAGATACAGGGTCTTTATCCATTAATTGTAATTTCTTTTTTGAATCAATAATATATTTTTCATAATTACCCTGGTCCCAATTTGTTCCAGCATAACATGCCTTAACCATTTTTCTTGAAGGATTTATAAGTGAGTAATCAAGAGAAAATGTTTCTGTTTCAAACCAGTGTTCAAGGCCCAATGAATTAGCATTTCCTAAAAATATTTTTCCTGAAGCCCAAATACCTGTTAAATCAACACCTTTCATAACAGGTGTTAAATGATCAGCTGCATTTTCAAAGTTTAATAAATCACCTTTATATTTTTCATTTGTAGAATTTGTGAAATTTGGAAGGACTACAAATGGATCTTCAGGTATATTCTTTATGTCTTCCCTAAGTTTATTAAGATAAGACTCTATTAACATTTTATCATCTAACTCTAAACCCTTTAATGTCATTGATACTGAACATTTTCTATTGTTTGAAATTAAAGTAATGCTAAAATTGATATCATCAACAATGCCTGTTTGCCTTATCTTAGCATTATTGAATCTAATAAACTGACTGCTTTCTCCAGAAAAATTAGTTATAAGCACTTCATCTTTTCTAGCTAATGAAAAAAGATTATTATTTAAAATTGAAAAATATTTATTCATTCTTAAGCTCCTCCAAATATATCAATATCATTAAAAACACATATTGGAGCAGCATGCCCTACTCTTACGCTTTGATTAGGTTCACCTTTACCACAATATGGAGTACCATAAACACCAAAAGTATCCATGTTACCAACTTTCTTTAAGCTATTCCAAAATGGAGTTGAAATTGCCCTGTAATTTGGATTTTTTACTGTTTTTGTTATTTTTCCATCTTCAATGAGCTGAGCATACTCACATCCAAATTGAAATTTATTTCTAAAATCATCAATAGACCATGAACGATTTGTTTGCATAAAAATTCCTTTTTTAACAGAGGAAATCATTTCATCAAAAGAAGAATCACCAGGCTCTAAATTTAAATTTGCCATTCTATCTATTGGAGCTCTGTTCCAAGAACAAGCTCTAACATTAGCGACTCCTTCGATATTAGCTCTTTCTTGACTTTCTAAGCCACCTAATCCACGTTGAAGAATTCCTTCTTTTATAATAAATTCTTTATTAGCCTTATTTCCTGTATCATCAAAACCATAAGATGCAAACTCTTCTTTTATTGTAGGATCAAATGTGATGTTCATTAAATCAGATCCATATCTTAGTTTTCCAAAATCTTCTAAATTAACAAAACTCCATCCTGCATAGTTTCTTTCATCTCCTAAAATTCTATCAACTTCTAATGCATGGCCAATACTTTCATGAATTTGTAAAAGCATCTGATCAGAATGTAATACTAAATCCATTTGCTCTGTGGGGCATTCATCTGCATCTAATAACTCTATAGCCTCTTTACATATAGATTCACACTTTTGCATAACAAAATCTTCATTAAAAGCTTCCATTCCTGTTTGTTGACATTGATCAGTATAAGATCTACTTTGAATAATATTTCCATCTTGAGCTATTGCTCTAAATCCAGGCCCAACATACAAGAAATTTTGTTCTAAATCACTTCCATTTGAACAAACATATTTCATATTCATATCTACAATTCTAGCCATTGATGTTGCCGTAACAATTTTATCGTTTGATTTAAGTGATTTATTTGATTTTAATAATAAGTCTGTTAATTGACCTAAATCATAATTTTTTACTTCATAAGGAGAATCATACTTCCCAACTGCTTTAGGTCTTACACTATCGGTATAAGAATGTATTGAATATTTTGAAGCATTCTTTGCAACATCGCATGCCTTTTGAGCAGCATTCATAATAGAATCATAATCTAATTTATGAGTTCCATAATATCCAAACTGACCATCTACAAGGACCTCAACCATAATACCATAATCAAGATTTATACTATTACTTTCAGGGTTGCCATCCCTAATAATTCTATAAGTTGAAGTTTCCTGCACTTCTCTAAGTCCTATCCAATCAGCTGATACCCCTATTTTTTTTAGTGCTTTTTGTAAATCTATGTTATTCATTTTGTTCTTTTTTTTACTTTATTTATCCTTTTAAAATAATAATAAATCACTCAGAAAAATAAATTATAAATTATAAATTTTGAAATAATTTGCGGTTTAATATATTACTAATATCTTTAATAAAAAATTGGAGTTATAATGATTAAATATTTATACTATATGTTAATTGTTATTTTTACTATTTCAAATATTGAAATAGTAGAAGGTCGTAAAATTAACTTGAAAAGTAAGGAATCATCCAAAGGTGAATCAGTTGATTTTGGAGGTAAAAACTTCGAATCTGAATTAGCTTCTTTTAAATCATTAAACAGCCAAGATAAAACAAATAAATATTATGGATGGAAAACAAATAATGATGTAAAACCAAGTGGTAGCCCAGATGCTATTAAAGGAGGACAATTTACAATGCTTGGTGGTACTGAATATCCTAATACATTTAGATCACTTGGTAAGGATAGCAGACAACAGATAAATAGTTTAATGGATGGATTACAATACGAGCCTTTACTAGGGTTTAATTATGAATATTTAGAATGGGAACCTGTTATAGCAACCCATTGGAAAATTGCTGATGACTCATTGACTTACTGGTTTAGAATTGATCCAAGAGCAAAATGGGCAGATGGTAGAGATATAATTGCTAAAGATATTGTTGCAGCTTTTAAATTAAATATCGATGATGGACATCAAGATCCTAATGTTGCCACTTATTATAATGATTTATTTGAAATTCCTGTAGCTGAATCCAAATATGTAGTAAAATTTACATCTAAGAAAAAAGATTGGAGATCATTTAGAAGCGCTGCTCAATTTGCACCTATGCCTTCTTTTTATTTAGATAAAATCGATGGAGCTGGCTATATAGAAAAGTATAATTTTTCATTTATGCCTGGTTCAGGTCCATATGAATATGATAGTGTAAATTCTAAAAAAGGAAATGAAGGATATATAATTTTAAAAAGAAGAGATGATTATTGGGCAAAAAATGATGCTAGAAATTTTGGAATAAATAACTTTGATGAAATAAAATTTATTTTTATTGAAGATGAAAATCAACAGGTAATCAGTTTTGTTAATGGTGATTATGATATCTATCCGTGGTCAAGAGCGCAGTGGTGGGTTGAACGTTTTACAGCTGAAGGTTACAATGAAATAGATAAAGGTTGGATTCAAAAAATCAAAATTTTTAATTACTTACCTAAAGGACCATCAGGAGTAGTTTTTAATACACAAAAAAAACCCTACGATGATATTCGTATAAGAAAAGCATTTGCACATCTATTCGATGTTGACAAACTTAATAAACGATTATTCTTTAATGAATATTCTAGATTAAATACTTTCTTTTTTGGTACCCCATATGCTAATCCAAATAATCCTTATACTGAGTATAGTCCTGAAATAGCGCTAGAACTTTTGAATGACGCGGGATGGAATAGACCTGAGGGAGAACCTTGGTTAAAAAATAATGAAGGAGAAATTTTTGAATTTAATTTTTTAATATCACCTGGCGGAGAAAGAATCTATTCAACATTACAAGAAGATTTAAAACAAATTGGTATAAAAATGGATTTTGAACAAGTAGATGGAAATGCTGCTTTTTCAAAAGTAATGAAAAAAGAATATGAAGTAACCTCACAAGGTTGGACCGCAGGGTTTTTCCCATCACCTGAAGGAATGATGCATTCAAAGTATGCTGATAAACTTGAAGTAACAAATATTACTTCAATGGCTATTCCAGAAATAGATAAATTAATTGAACTCTATAATGCTGAATGGGATGCTAAAAAAAGAATTCCACTTGCTCATAAGATTGATAGTATTGCTGTGAATTCTTACCATTATGCACTTGGTTGGACTTCTCCATATGGAGCAAGAATGCTCTATTGGAATAAATTCGAAATGCCTGACTGGGGCTTATATTATGCTAGCGGATGGCAAAGCCCAATAAGTTTATGGTGGATTGATCCTTCAAAAGAGCAAAAATTAATTCAAGCAAAAGCAGATAATACCTCAATACCAAAAGAAACTGAAATTATTGATTACTGGAATAGAAAATAATACTTTATGTTTGATTATATTGTAAGAAGATTACTTTTGATGATTCCTACTTTTTTTGGAACCACCTTGCTTGTTTTTGTTATTCTACAATCTGTTCCAAGTGGACCTTTTGAACAAGCTGTTATGCAAATTAAACTTGCCAAAATGCAATCTGGTGAAGGATCAAGTACTACCTCTGTAACTAATGATAAAGGTGGAATTGAATTATCTGAAAAAGTTTTAGAAAAACTTCGAATGCAATTCGGACTTGATCAGCCTATTTGGAAAAGATATTTAATATGGCTTGGACTAGCAAAGAAAGAAGTTAAATATAAAGAAGCAGAATTAGGTTATCCATTTAGAGAAACAATAAAAGTACTTGGACAAGGGAAATATGTTCCTGTCTCACTTCAAAGATGGATTCTAGTCTATGAAGAAGATAATGGTGATTTAACCATATTAGGAAGCCAACCAGGAACTGATTTTAAATGGGAAACTGATGAGTATGGGATTTTACCAGAAGCTGAAGATATTGAAGAATGGGAAGAAGTTAATTGGAAAATTAAGAAAATCATTGATGAGGATTATGTAAGTATAGTGATGACCAAACGTCAAGGTGTTTTTACTGGATACTTAGGACACTCATCTAAGCATAATGAGGATGTTGGGAAATTGATATGGGATCGATTACATATCTCTACATTTTTAGGATTAACAGGATTCTTCTTATCATATATTGTTTGTATTCCACTTGGAATTTTAAAAGCCTTAAAACATGGGTCTAAATTTGATGTTATATCTAGTGGGCTTGTATTTGTGGGGTTCTCGATTCCAGCTTATGCATTTGGAGTTTTAATGTTATTAATATTTTCAACAACCAGTGTTTTTGACGCTCCCATACTACCAAGTCGTGGGTGGAGACCTGGTGACTGGGAGCAATTAACACTATTAGGTAAATTTATTGGTCAATTAAAACATGCTTTTTTACCAACTGTTTGTTATATGCTTGGTTCATTTGCGACACTAACAATGTTAATGAAAAATTCATTGATGGACAACTTAAGTCAAGACTATGTAAGAACTGCTTTTGCCAAAGGATTAAGTGAAAAAAGAGTTATTGTTTATCACGCTGTTAGAAATTCTTTAATTCCGCTTGCTACTGGGATAGGTGGTCTTATTGGAGTATTCTTAGCATCATCATATTTAATTGA
>Ga0066846_10001716_pt1 | contig 10433 bp, 12 predicted proteins | sample ETNtaG_33_FD_65489 | JGI IMG/M metagenome (GOLD analysis project Ga0066846, IMG submission 65489) | Marine microbial and viral communities from oxygen minimum zone, Eastern Pacific Ocean - ETNP201310SV76 | ecosystem: Environmental > Aquatic > Marine > Oceanic | place: Pacific Ocean: Eastern... | reverse complement strand
AAGGCATCTGTAAGGTGGATGCCTGCAAGCCATGATGCATGGATATCATCATCACATTGTGATGCAATGAAAAGTGGATAACCATCTGCTACCAAACGATTGAGGAAACCACGTTTGGCACGGCTCACCAATAATGTTGGAACTCCAAGCAATACCGCTTCACTTGCCAGAGTTACACTTTGTGTAATGACACCATCCATCGATGCAACTCGGCTATCCAATAACCAGGGGTCGCCTTCTACCTCATTCTCATCGGCATTCGTAACTTCGATTCCATTCAACCATTCTTCTGGAATCTTCAATAATTCATCTTCATCATGGATTCCATTACCGACGAGTTTTCGGACTAGAACTCTTGGAGGATTGCTTACTTCTTTCGGCCTTAATTGAGGTCGCAAATGCACATGTCCATGCAAGCCATCAATGCGATGGAAAGTTGCTTTCTTTGCCATTAATGGCCCAGATAACTTCTCATCAAAATGTGTAGGAATAATGATGTCTGTAGCCCTAGCCAATCGATGTGCTAGATGATTTACCTCGGTATCGGTGATGTATATTCTGCGAGCCTTTCGTGGAGCGGCACGCAACTCAAGAGGGGCACCTACAGAAATGACCTTGTCAACTCCTCGTAGTGCCTTATTTGCAATCCTTGTCCGCTTCCACGCCTTTCGCCACTTTCCCTTGCCGATAGGACGAGGAACCCACACTGTTCTACGACGAGGTAGATGGCCATCTGAATGCTCTATCATCGCCCGAACCTCATCTCGTTCGGTAGCAATGATGACATCGTTTGCGTGCGATAGTTCACGCATAAGGGGCGCAAATAGCCGCGCATGGGCGGGATGATCTATCACCCACCCAGTCGCCATACCGCACCCAGCCCGCGAGGCCTATTTTGATGTGCCACCACCTCTTCGACCTCAATATGGGGAAGCAAGTAATCACAATCCCGGGGACAAAATTGTACGGACCATACTCTCCCGGAGTCAAGGCAAACGGTATGATTTGGCTCTCTGGACAGATTGCACCAGAAGCCGGAGAGGATACTGCAAGCCAAACTACAGGGGCGTTAGCAAAAATTGACGCCTTGCTAGAAGCAGCAGGTACCACAAAGGATGCTGTGTGCTTTGTTCAAGTCCTGCTGGTCGATATCGAAGATTTCGCTGACATGAATGAAATCTATGCTAATTGGCTCGGCGACATGGAAGTCAAACCCGCTCGTGCAGCCTTTGAAGCAGGTAAGCTCCCTGGTGGAGCAAGAATAGAAATCGTAGCCCAAGCGATAGATACCAAGTGTTGTGAGTGATTCTCATGCCTGGCTCCCCATATCTGGCGGAGCCACCTGAAGGACTGTGGACGTGGCCCCGACTTCTCAAATTCAGCATACCCACAATTGGTGCAATTAGCATAGTTGCATGGTGGCAAGAATTACTCATGGAATGGGGTATTGTTTTGATTCTATCATTTGGTGCAGCCCTCATCCTGAGGAGATGATGTTCATACGAGGGGACTGACACGGCCATCCCATGGAGTGGCCGACTCACTGCTTCAAGGCCTACGATATTCGTGGGCTTTCGGGGGATGAATTAACCGAGGACTTTGCCCTTCGCTTAGGCCGTGCTATGGCGACATATCTCGGTTGTAAGCGCTTCGCAGTCGGCCGAGATATTCGTGATTCAAGCCCTGGTCTAACATCCAACCTCATCGCAGGGCTTGTTGCCGGCGGAGTAGAGGTTCTAGATCTTGGAATAGTCTCTACAGGATGCCTATACCACGCTTGTTGGACTTTACCTGTTGATGGAGGAGTAATGGTTACAGCCTCGCATTTGCCAATGCCTACCCACAATGGATTCAAAATGTGCAGAGGCACATTACCACTCGCGGGAGAGGAGATTCAAGAATTGAAAGAAGTCTTCCTTGCAGGTGAATTCATCGAAGGAGAAGGCGGGGTCATAGACCACCCTCATGAGGACACATACCTCGAAGCAATCATCGCTTCAGCAGGAATGCCTGCAAGGCCTGTTAAGGTTGCAGTGGACTGTGGAAACGCAGTACCCGGGCCCGCTATGTCTCGATTGCTGGACATGATGGGAGTAGAACACATCGACCTCTATTGCGACTGGGATTCTACTGAACCAAACCATGGAGCAGACCCAACAAGAGAATACAACATGGTAGACCTCGGAACAGCCGTACTCGAACATGGTTGTGAATTCGGACTTGGCGTCGATGGTGATGGTGACCGCTTAGGAGCGGTTGATGAAAATGGAAAATTCGTATATCCTGATAGATTGATTTCGCTAATTGCTGACGATGTTGTAGGCAAAGAAGAAGGAAAAGACTTGCTAATTTACGATGTGAAATGCTCGATGAATGTCGAGAAGAGCATATTGGCTGCTGGTGGCAGACCGATGATGGCAAAGACCGGTCATTCATTCATGAAGCGAGTCCTTGCCCAACACCCAGATGCTTTGATGGCAGCTGAGATGAGTGGACATATCTTCATGGCGGACCGAGGTTGGTACGGATTTGACTGCTCGCTATACAATGCAGCGCGTATCATCGAATTATGGTCGAGACGTGAAGGTTCATTTGCGGCGAATTTAGACCGCCTTGCTCCAAATCTCCCTACTACTGGTGAAGTGAAGGTACCATGTGCTGAGGAAGACAAGTTGTCAACTGTCGCAGCGATTACATCTGCATTTGAGGACCACCAATGTTCGACAATCGATGGTGTAAGGGTCCGTTTCGAAAAGGAGGGTCAACAAGTCGGATGGTACCTCGCTCGCAAATCCAACACCGAGGCAATCCTTGTGATGAGAGTAGAAGCGGTTGACCAAGGTACGCTCGATGCGATTGTAGAGATGATAGATGAAAGGGTTTCACCCCTCATCGACATTAGCAAGTTGCTTGCTTGATCACTCTACTGGAGTGATTGTGTACTCAAGGCTAACGAGTTCGATGATGTACTCAACTTCCTCGCCTTCATCTGTAACAGTACAGCCTGGCCTTTGAGCATCATTGACAACAACTGAGATGTCTAAGGCGTATACCCCAAAGCCAGTATCTCCTCCTTCAAGCATAGAAGAAATTTCATTCTCACTCAGACCTGAAACGTTTGAACCTACAATACTCGAGTTATGCCATTCTGCAACAACCTCTGTAATACCAGTTCCAGTTGCAGAACCAGTAAATTCTTCCTTCATAACCATGCCAGTGACGTCATCATCCTGATTTGGTAATGGTGGAACATTACATGTAAGTCCTTGATGGCTTTCATCGTCGGTATTGGTCATTGTAACACGAACTGCAACAATATTGAGACCATCGACATCACCAGCATCGGAATTTGCTGAGATACTAACTGTGGTACCGTCTTCGACATAGATAATGTCGTCACCGATTGCATGGTAGGAATATGTTCCATCAACACTGTAGTTTCCAACTGCCCCACTTGAGCCTCCAAGTGTTCCAACATCCTTCAAGGAAGATGCCATGTTGAAATATACTGGGAAGGCGATTAAGAAAAATGCTATACAAACTGCTTTAATTTGTGTATCGCGGTCTTCTTGTAAATCGTCGAGTAATGACATTTCTGGCCCTCCTTCATGTAACCGGTGTCGCTCGTCATACCCAAGGCTTACGGTTCCGTGGACCCGGGCCATTCTTTCAATCCAAGCTTGGCAAACGCTCTTTTTGAACGCCTCCAAACGGGCAACAGGAAGCCGATTTTACTTTTTTCTCCAAAAGTCCATTTCCACGGACAGCGCGGTAATGATAGAGCCCATTCGCGAATCAGTTCTTTCGCCTCCTCATTACCGTCTCCGCCGGGGATTATCCATGAAGAAACGTTGATTGCTCCAGCTGAGCCCTTTGTCTCAGCCCATGAGTGCATTTCTAAGCCCTGAAGTGGGCCATCAAGCAGTTCAATTCCCAATGTCCGAGTATTCTGTGCCATTGGCATGATAATCGCAAATCTATCAACGAGGCGACTTCCTTCGTGCCGACTCATCTCCCAGCCATTATTTGCCGCGATTTCTCTGAAGGCCTTGACATTGACCGGAGGCGTGGTTGAAACCTCTAGGTTGAACTCACGGCGCTTGAGCATCAAATGGGGCGAGCCAGCACCTGTGCATCAATGAATCGAAAGAAAAGGGGTTGCCATCCTCAGACGATGGCTGGTAAGACCATGAGAATCCCCCGCCCGAAGGCGGGGGTCTCATGGATGGTCCAATCTCGGTCTGAACCCGGATCCTCAGCCCATTATTGGGCGAGGTATACCTCGGACTGTGAACCGTTCATGGTCAGTCGTGACTGGACCCTGCTCACACTGATGCCCTATCGGGCCAGTGTGTATCTTGGTCGTCAAACAACCGAACTCTGACTTCAGCCAAAGAGAGATCCAAGTCCCTCAAAGCCGCCTGCTTCTTCCTCTTCCTCTTCAGCTTCTTCAGCAGCGGGTGCCTCGGATGCAGAAGCGGCAGCGGCAGCAGGTGCTGCAGCAGCGGGGGCAGCAACAGCGGTAGCCATTGCTTCAGCTATGTCAACACCGCTTAGTGAGGCTACTAGAGCCTTCACACGGGCAGAGTCAGCCTTTACACCAGCAGCCTTTAGGACTGCAGTGACAGCTTTGTCGTCGATCTCAGTTTCGGCAGAATGCAAAAGCATTGCAGCGTATACGTACTCCATATTTTTTCACCTCAAAATTTCAAATTAACCGAATAAGGACCCAAGGCCGTCGAAACTGCCTTCTTCCTCTTCTTCCTCTTCTTCCTCCTCGGCCTCGGCTGGGGCCTCGTCGGTGCTCGATGCTTCAACGGTTGCAGATTCTGCAGCGGAAGCGGCTGCACCCAAGAGTTGGGTGAGCTCTTCATCGAGAGCGTCACCAGACAAAGACCCTGCAACGCCCATGGCGCCACGGTGTGCTTGTCCGATGAAGTGCGGCAGAGTGTCGGGTGTGACAATTGCCGCCTCCAATGCCAATGCCAGAGCTTCGCCGCTGGCCTTGGACAGGAGTGTTGGTATGGTCTCGCTGGTGAACCAGCGGATATTGCATGCAAGGTTGAAAGAACCTGCAGCATAACTGATGAGGTCGGTTTCGAACTTCTTGTAATCGATATCGAGTGTCTTTGGCTCAAATCTGACGCCATCCTCTAGGGTGCCGCACAAACGTAGACCAGTAACGATTGGATTGATTCCAATCTTAGAGAGCATCAATCCCATATCGCCTTCAAAGACTTCGCCCTCTTTGAGAACGGTAGTCTCTTTCTGAATCCGGACGGAACCGCCCATGATCTTAGCTGGAATTCCTACGGAGTTCAATTCTCCAACAATTGGACCAGGGGCCATACCGGTGTCCATCTTCTCAACGACAATGTCGTGTGGTGCAATGTCACCAGGCTTTGCAGCACGTCCGGCCTCAGTCTTCTGTAATTCAGAGAATACTTGGAAGGAATCCAAATCTGATTGAACCAATGCGGGCTGAACTGCACCGTCATATAGAGCCTCAAGGTCAGCGAAATCTCGACCATTTGCTTCCCATGCCAATTTCATCAGGCGCTTCTTTGCGACTAATATGCTCATCTTGTCATAAAGACCACTGCGCATTCCAATCATTGCGCCTGCTGGAACACCGTGAATATCGATGACAGCGATGGTCCCGCCACTCTCTAGCATTGAAGAGAGGGTGGACACTGTGTCCTTCTTCCAGGATGCTACCTTAGGAATCAATTAATCACCTCAATTCTGGTTGCTGGACCCATTGTGGTCTTAACGTAAAGTGAACGAATGTTTCCAATTCCACGCTCTAACTTGGAAGTGACACGATTGTACACTTCCATAGCGTTCTTCAATAATTCTTCATGAGATTGGGAAAGTGTTCCGAATGAAGCCTGGAAGGTGACCTTGTCACGTGACTTCACAACGGTAGTTGATTGAAGTCCAGATGCGATGACTGCTGGGTCAACAACTGGTGGTACAGGACGAGGCATCTTTCCACGAGGACCGAGGATGACACCGAGGTAACGTCCAATAAGTCCCATGTGTGGTACTTCAGCGAGGAAGAAATCATAGGAATTTGCCAATTTCTTTGCTTGACCCTTGGATTTGCCCAACTCTTCAATCTCTGATGGATCGATGACGTGTATTCCTGCTTTCTTTGCCTTTTTTGCAGCATCGGAACCAGCGAACATTGCGACCTTGATACTGCGGCCACGGCCAGAAGGAAGACGAATCTCCTCCTGAATACGGTTGTTTGGGTTCTTGAGGTCGACATCCTTGATTGTGAACGAGATGTCCATAGATTCGACAAACTTGCGCTCTGGCGCACCTTCGATGGCGCTCCTGATTGCTTCTGAGATTTTTTCTTCCATTTTTTCCACCCCTTCGGTCGGCGGAGGCCAAGGCCCCCTCCCGCGGTCCGTGAATCAGTTCAAGCAAAACGTGTGTCCCATTCTCCTTTCTCGATTGTAGTCAGTGCATCCTTAGCCCAGAGTCCATCGATTTTCACACGCATTGCGACACAAGTGCCGATGACCTCACGGGTCTGCGCCTTCAGATCGTTTCCGGTCAAGTGGCCTTCTTTCGCCTTCTGGCGAGCGACGTCCATTGCCTTCTCGAGACTCAAGTCCTCGGTTGCGGCATCCAACGAACCATTGCACTTCTTGACACCTAGAGCCTTCTTGATGAGCTCGCTGGTCCAGGGCTTTGGCATGATTGAACACCTCTGACGCTCACGGACGTGAGCAAGTCGCCGACTAAACCCCCCTATTTAATCGCGCCGTGTGGCAACAATGGGGTAATCAGGGCACCTCTCTGTATCACTCGACGCGCTCGATGACTCGAACGTGATCTCCACGCATCTTCAAGGTCATTGGAATAGGCTGTTCGTACAGCTCCATGCTGACCTCTTCTTTGGTTTCTGCAACGCTGGTAACGCGTGCTTTCTCACCCTTGAATGCACCAGTGACGATTTCGACAATACAACCAACCTCGATTCCGCTGGTAACAGCCTTTGGCTCGAGATATGGTAGAATATCCTTGAGAGGTGCTTCACCTGGAAGAACGGTCTTTGCGTTCTTCAGTGGAGTCTGGTTTAGTCCACGGCGTGCTTTCGGGTCACGGCCACCGGAGCGACCAATCAACTTCTCAACGTGGTGGAGAGCACTTGACTCAACCATCACATATCCACGCATGCCCGTTGGGTGGAGAATTCCAAAGATTTCATCTTGAATGGATGAAAGTGAACCACTACCCATTAGGCGAGCTTGCATTTCATCAGCGACACGCTTCTCAGAACCGATTGCGGTTTTGACGATGAATAGGTAAGCAGAAACGGAACCGTACATTTCACGTACGATTTTCTCACTACCTTCTTGTTCGAGGTCTGCGAAAACGCAGTTGTGATTCTGAATGTCTCCGGGGTCTACCCAAACGCTCTCGATATAGCGACCGGAAGGTGTGACTTCCTTAGAGGAAGATACAACGAGAATGGGTCGGATATCCTGCATTACATTGCTAGAACTGATAACACCGAGTGCCGGTCCAGATCGAACATAGGTCAAATCCTCTGTAGGAATACCTGTGCACTCTGCGACACGAGCGATTATTTCCTCTGGTTCTTCGCCAATACCGTATACTCCATCCCAAAGGGCTGGAGAATCTGCATCGGACTTTGAGCGGCGCAAAAGGAGAAGTTCTTCCTCGTGTCTAACAAATGCGATAAATGCGTCTGCCATCTAAACCACCTCAAATACCGAATACGTCGTGTATTAACCAAGGGATGAATGTGTCCATAAGGACTAGAATCACAAATCCAATGAAGCCTAAGACGAAAAGGCCAATTCCACAAATAATACTGGTCTGCTTAAACTCTTGAGGAGTTGGTTTGCGGGCCATGCGTAGAATACGAGCCCAAGAACCGCGAGAAATCTTGCGGAACTGAGCCTCAATGGCATCTTGCTTAGCCTGTACCTTATCCTCAAAAGAGTTGGTCTGATCATTGTCATCCGACATGGTTTCACCTCAGGGGATTCAAGGCGACTTATGACCCTCATTTAACCCAACCGGCGCGACCGTAGGCCCTCACCCGACTGGTTCAAAGCACTCCTGTGCCTCGATGACTCCATGGCGGAGCGTGACCCATATCAGGTTCTCGGTGTGTCACGAGGGGCTAGTGATGCCGAGATTAAGAAGGCGTTTCGCAAACTTGCTCGCCAATTTCACCCTGACAGAAATGATGGGTCTCCACAAGCAGAAGCGCGTTTCAAGGAAGTACAAGCCGCATACGATTCTATTGGCACAGCCGAAGCCCGACGCACCCACGAACAATCTCAGATGTTTGGCGGCGGCGGGAATCCCTTCGGCGGCGGCGGAATGGAGGACATCATATCGCAAATGTTCGGTGGCGGCATGGGTGGAATGGGCGGTATGCCAAGAGGCGGGGCCCAAAGGCCTCGTCCACCTACTGAGCGCGGCCAAAATGCCACAGCATGGCTCGACCTTACACAGGAAGAAGCGAAGGCTGGTGGATCTTTTAACATCAAATTCAAACAATTAATTCCAGGTAGTCACGGAAGTATCGACCAGAAGAGCAAGATGATTCGTCTCAATGTCAAGTCCGGTACTCGACATGGTAAGGAAATGCGAGTTAAGGACCAAGGTCACGGCCATCCCCAAGGGGTAAATGGAGACCTAATTGTCACAATTAGAGTCGACCCTGGAGAAGGATGCCGATGGGATGGTGACCGCATTGTCAAAGAAGTTGAAGTGACATATTCTGTATTGATGCTTGGAGGTAAGGTAACCGTAACCCTTCCCAATGGAGTAAAGGGGAAAATCTCAATTCCGCCCCTCTCGCAAGTTGGAGACCGTCAACGAGTGAAAGACATCGACATTGAATTCATTCTTTCTGAAAAGGAAGAGCTCACCGAATTCCAGAAGGATGCTCTAGAGGCCCTGAAGGATGTGGGTCTGTGAAGAAGCGAAAGGGTCGTGAAGCACCACCTGAGGAGCGACTATACCGGCGTATCCTTGGACATGGGCTCGAGGGTGAACTCTCTCTCGACCTTGTGTGTGACACTATCAGGGCGAAAGAACCCAATCTCAAACAGAATGAGAAACAGTTACGTAGCCAAATTCAGGAGACTATCATTCATGCTTGCCGCAAAGGCGAGTTATTCATCGGTAAGTCAGAAGCATTCTCACTTAGAACAAAGGAGGCCAAGGAGGCCATAGAGGCTTCAGTCAGAAAATTCAGAGAAGGAGCACATGAAGGCGCTATGCTCGCCCTTCTGAAAGGCGAGCCGATACCAGATGATTTCTCCTTGCTACCAAATGAAGTTCTACGCACATACCTTGGTTTCAACTTGGTCAAACAACTCGAAAAGAATGCGCAAAAGAAGAGTGGTCTGAGATTCCCTGACCCGATGATTGCAATGGCATGGTTGATGCGCGACCATTTTACTCCTGAGCAAATGCTCGATGCGCGCCTCGATTTCCGTCGTAGGCAGAACGACAACCCATTCCCAAGAGAATACCGTGAGGACTTGATCAAACATGCTGAAACTCTGCCAGCCCCCTCGATGGCTGAAGATAGGGTAGACCTACGACATATCCCATTCGTCACTATCGATCCACCTGATGCCAAGGACTTCGATGATGCGGTCTGCCTCATTGATGACACCCTATGGGTTGCTATTGCCGATGTTGCTCACTATGTCAGACCTGATACCGCTCTGGACCTTCACGCACGCCATAGAGCAACCAGCGTGTATCTTCCTCACTGTGTCCTGCCAATGCTTCCACCAAGGCTTGCTGATGACCTGTGTTCGCTTCGAGATGATGCTGACCGCTTCGCCATGGTAGTAGAGATGCGAATTGAAGGTGCCGAGGTAGTGGAGACAAAAGCACATCAGGCCCTCATCAGAGTGAAGCAGAACCTCTCGTATGACGAGGTTCTCGATAAGGAGTTATTTCCCGAAATGATGGAACTCTCGAAGCAGATGAAAAAGCGCCGAATTGGCCTAGACATTGCTGGAGCCGAAATACGCCCGCGTATCAGGGAGGATGGAATCTCCCTCGATGTCAAATGGCCGAGTGATGCTACCGAGATGATTGAAGCCTTCATGGTCGCAACCAATGAAGCGATTGGACATCTGCTCGGTGATGCTGGAGCCGCCGTACCTTGGCGCTGCCACTCACCACCAGATTCCCCGGAGGTTGATTCCCTCAATGCGCGCTTAGATGCTCTAGGAGTCGATATCGAACTACCCATGCCTTCGCACAGAACCAGTGGACAAAGTGAGGAAAGTGAAACTCTCAACCTCCTCTCTGCATGGGCCGGTCTCAGTGTCGAGCCTGAACAGGAGGAAGATACTGATGACTTCATGTCCAGTGTCATCGATTCCGAAGCTCGTGGAGAGATGCTTCAAGCC
>Ga0066846_10001699_pt1 | contig 10475 bp, 8 predicted proteins | sample ETNtaG_33_FD_65489 | JGI IMG/M metagenome (GOLD analysis project Ga0066846, IMG submission 65489) | Marine microbial and viral communities from oxygen minimum zone, Eastern Pacific Ocean - ETNP201310SV76 | ecosystem: Environmental > Aquatic > Marine > Oceanic | place: Pacific Ocean: Eastern... | reverse complement strand
AGAGGTAAAAATATAATGTCGAAAGAAAAGTTTGTAAGAAATAAACCGCACTGTAACATTGGTACAATCGGTCACGTCGATCACGGTAAAACAACTTTAACGGCCGCTATAACTAAAGTTCTAGCTGAAAGTGGTGGTGCGAATTTTGTTGCTTATGATCAAATAGATAAAGCTCCTGAAGAAAAGGAAAGAGGAATTACAATTTCAACAGCACACGTAGAATATGAGACAGAAAAAAGACACTACGCACACGTTGATTGTCCAGGCCACGCTGACTATGTGAAAAATATGATCACAGGTGCAGCACAAATGGATGGAGCTATTTTAGTTGTTAACGCAGCCGATGGTCCTATGCCTCAAACAAGAGAGCATATTCTTTTGGCAAGACAAGTTGGTGTTCCAGCAATTGTTGTTTATTTAAATAAAGTTGATCAAGTTCAAGATAAAGAATTAATTGATTTAGTGGAAGAAGAAATAAAAGAATTATTAACTTCATATAAATTTCCTGGAGACAAAACACCAATTATAAAAGGATCAGCATTAGCTGCAGTAGAAGGAAAAGATGATGAAATTGGTAAAAATTCAATTATTGAATTAATGAAAGCCGTTGATGAAAATATTCCACAACCAGACAGACCAAAAGATAAGCCTTTCTTAATGCCCGTTGAAGATGTTTTTTCAATTTCTGGAAGAGGTACAGTTGTTACTGGAAGAGTAGAATCTGGAGTAATAAAGACTGGTGAAGAAATAGAAATAGTTGGTATTAGAGAAACAAAAAAATCTGTTTGTACTGGTGTTGAAATGTTCAGAAAACTTTTAGACACTGGAGAAGCAGGTGATAATATTGGTGCACTCTTAAGAGGTGTAGAAAGAGAAGATGTTGAAAGAGGTCAAGTCTTGTGTAAACCAGGCTCTGTTACACCGCATACTAAATTTGAGGCTCAAGCGTACGTTCTTAAAAAAGAAGAAGGTGGAAGACACACGCCATTCTTTACAAAGTATAGACCTCAGTTTTATTTTAGAACTACAGACGTAACTGGAGAGGTAGAATTACCATCTGGAACAGAAATGGTAATGCCAGGAGATGATGCCAAGTTTACTGTTAAATTAATTACACCAATCGCAATGAGTGAAAAGTTAAATTTTGCTATTAGAGAAGGTGGAAGAACTGTAGGAGCTGGGGTAGTAACTAAGATTATAGAGTAAGCTCCCATAGGAGTGTAGCTCAATTGGTAGAGCGCCGGTCTCCAAAACCGGAGGTTGGGGGTTCGATTCCCTCCGCTCCTGCCAAAACTTAGAGTATTAATTTATGAAAAATCCTTTAAAATTCATTCAAGAGGTTAAACAGGAAGCTTTTAGAGTTACTTGGCCAACCGGCAAAGAAACACTACAAGGAACTTTAATGGTTGTTGCAATGGCTATAGTTGCCTCATTATTTTTTTTACTTCTTGATCAATTTTTAAAGTTTTTTTTAGAATTAATTTTAAAAATCAGCATATGAAAAATTGGTATATTGTTCAATCGCACTCAAGCTTCGAAAATAAAGTTGCTCAATTAATAAAGGAAGAAGCTGAAAAGGCTAAAGTATCTGAAAAAATAGAAGAAATTGTTGTACCAACACACGATATTACTGAAGTCAAAAGAGGAAAAAGAGTGCAGAGAAAAAAAAAATATTTTCCAGGATATGTACTGATTAAAAGTGAAATGGATAATAATTTGTATCATTTAATAAAAGGTATAAAAAAAGTAAGTGGTTTTTTAGGAACAAAAGGAATACCTGTACCAGTATCAGACAAAGAAATAGAAAAAATACTTGGACAAATCAAAGATGGTGTTGCTCAACCAAAATCAACGATTGAATACACTATAGGCGAAAAAGTTCAAGTTATAGATGGACCATTTGCTTCTTTTAGTGGTTTAGTTGAAGATATAGATGAAGAAAAATCTAGACTTAAGGTTTCTGTTTCTATATTTGGTAGACCTACACCTGTAGATTTAGAATTTAATCAGGTAGAGAAAGCAAGCTAATGGCAAAAAAAGAAATAAGTGGTTACGTAAAATTACAAATTAAAGGTGGTCAAGCAAATCCCGCTCCTCCAGTTGGTCCTGCGCTAGGACAAAGAGGAATTAATATAATGGATTTTTGTAAAGCTTTTAATGAAAAAACAAAAAATTTTATGGGAAAACCAGTTCCTGTAATAATTACTGTTTATAAAGATAAAAAATTTGATTTTGTTATTAAATCACCACCAGCATCACATTTTATAAAAGAAGCTGTAAAATTGAAAAGTGGTTCACAAGAACCTGGTAGAAATATAATTGCATCGATAACAAAAAAACAAATAGAAGAAATTGCTAAAAAAAAAATGTCAGATTTGAATGCTCATGATATTGAACAGGCTTCCAAGATTATTGCAGGGTCAGCAAGATCAATGGGTATAGAGGTAAAAGAATAATGAAATCTAAAAGATATAAAAAACTACCGGAAAAAACAAAAGAGTTAGAAGCTCAATTGATTGAAAAATTAATTCCAGAATTAAAAAAAAATTGTACTACAAAATTTGATGAGTCGTTAGATTTAAGCTTGCAAATTAATAATAAACAAAAAAAAAATGAAATAAATTTAAGAACAATTGTAAACTTACCGGCTGGATCAGGAAAAAAAATTAAAGTTGCTGTTATTTGTGAAGAAACAAAATCTAAAATTGCCAAAGATGCAGGAGCAGATATTGTAGGAGGCCAGGAATTTATTGAAAAAATTAAAGCTGGAGAATTAAATTTTGAAAAGTTAATTTGTACACCATCTATGATGATTAAATTATCTAAATTAGGAAAAATATTAGGACCAAAAGGTTTAATGCCAAATCCAAAACTTGGCACTGTTACGGATGATTTAAGTAAAGCCATCTCAAACACTAAATCAGGCCAAGCAGAAATTAAAAATGATAAAGATGGGAACTTAGGGTTAAGTTTAGGAAAAAAATCTTTTTCAGATGAAAAAATAGTTCAAAATTTCAATGCAGTTCTTGATGTTTTATTGAAGGAAAAAGACAATCAAACCATTAAAGGTGATTTAATAAAAAGTGCTTTCCTTACATCAACAATGGGCGTTTCATACAAATTAAAACTACCTAAAAATATATAACAGCAATGATGAATAAAGAAAAAAAACAGACCTATATAACAGAAATGACTTCTCAATTTGAAAAATCTGAAGCAGTTATTGTAGCTCATTATCAAGGTTTAACAGTTAATCAACTGGACGATCTTAGAGCAAAAATGCGCGAACATGGAATTATTTTTAAAATTACAAAAAATAGAATTACAAAACTTGCATTGGAAAAAACAAGATGCAAAGATTTGTCAAATTTATTTACAGGACCAACCGCTGTTGCATTATCACAAGATGCCATTGCTTCAGCAAAAATCTTAACGAATTTTTCTAAAGAAAATAACAACCTTAAGATTCTTGGCGGAATCATGGGGAATGACATTTTAGATGTTGTTGGAGTAAAAAAAGTCGCTACTTTACCTACATTGGATGAAGCAAGAGCTAAAATTGTAGGTATTTTGAGATCACCAGCACAAAAAATTGCAAGTATTTTACTTGCACCAGCCTCAAAAATCGCTATTTTGGCGCTTGAAAAATCAAAAAAATAACCAGGGCAAACTATTATGGCAGATCTAAATAAAATTATTGAAGATTTATCAAGTTTAACTGTTGTGGAAGCAGCTGAACTTTCTAAACAACTCGAAGAAAAATGGGGCGTTACTGCAGCAGCAGCTGTAGCAGCAGCACCAGCAGCAGCAGGCGCTGCACCAGCAGAAGAAAAAGATGAGTTTACAATTGTACTAGCAGCAGCTGGAGACAAAAAAATTAACGTTATCAAAGAAGTAAGAGCACTTACGGCACTTGGATTAAAAGAGGCTAAAGATTTAGTTGAAGGCGCACCTAAAGATATAAAAGCAGGTGTTAATAAAAAAGAAGCAGAAGAAATAAAGTCTAAATTAGAAGCAGCAGGAGCTAAAGTAGAACTTAAGTAATAATAAAAAGAATTTTAATCGTTGGTTTAAATTAAATCAACGTGGAACATAGATGCATTTATCTTATACTAAAAAGAAAAATATAAGAAAAAATTTTGGAAAACTTAAAGAAAGTTTATCCATACCTAATTTAATTGAAGTACAAAAAAATTCCTACAAACAGTTAACAGAAAATAAAGAGAATGTTGATCAAAAATTAGTTAAAGGTTTCGATAGAGTTTTTAAAAGCATATTTCCAATTGAAGATTTGAATGAAAGAGCAACACTTGAATATGTATCATATAGATTGGAAAAACCTAAATTCGATGTTGAAGAATGCATAACAAGAGGCTTAACTTATTCAGCTGCACTAAAATGCATATTAAGACTTGTAGTTTATGAAATAGATCAAGAAAATAATACAAAAGATATTTTGTCTGCTAAGGAACAAGAAGTATATATGGGCGAAGTTCCTATGATGACTAATAGTGGAACTTTTATTACAAATGGTGTTCAAAGAGTTGTTGTTAATCAAATGCATAGAAGTCCAGGTGTTTTTTTTGATCATGACAAAGGCAAATCACACGCAAGTGGAAAACTTCTTTTTAACTGTAGAGTTATACCAAATAGAGGTTCATGGTTAGACTTTGAATTTGATGTTAAAGATTACTTGTATTTCAGAATTGATAGAAAAAAGAAAATTTATGTAACTACATTATTACAAGCTTTAGGTTATTCAAAAAGTGATATAGTTAATGAATTTTATGAAAAAGAAAATTATTTTTATGACACTAAAATCCAAAAATGGAGAACTAAATTTGATCCAGAAAATTATAAAGCTAAAAATTTTTTAGAAGAAGTAATAGATGCAAAAAATAACAAAACTATTGTTAAATTAGGAGAAAAAATTAATTTTTTAACAGCAAAAAAATTATCAAACGATGGCTTAAAAGAAATTTATGTTTCAAACCAATCTCTTTATGGAAAATTTTTACATAAAAATATAAAAATTTCTGATGAAGAATTTAAAATTGGAACTGAAATAAATGAAATTATTTTATCAAAAATAATAGAAAATAATATTAATTCAATAGAAATTTCAAAAACAAATTCAATCAATAAAGGACCATACATTTTGCAAACTTTGTTAAATGATAAAAATGAAAATAAAAATGATGCAATTACTGAGATATATAAAATGCTTCGACCCGGAGAACCACCAACCGTAGAAATTGCGAATCAAATTTTCAATAATCTATTTTTTAGTTCAGACAGATATGACCTTTCAGATGTAGGTAGAGTTAAAATGAACTCGAGATTAAATTTAAATTGTTCTGACAAAATAACAATATTAAGAAATGATGACATTATTGTCATAGTAAAAAAAATGCTTGATTTAAGAGATGGCAAAGATGAAGTTGATGATATTGACCATCTTGGAAACAGAAGAGTTAGATCTGTAGGTGAGCTTGTAGAAAATCAAGCTCGTATCGGAGTTTATAGAATGGAAAGAGCTATAAAAGAAAAAATGACCACACTTGATATCGAGTCAGCAATGCCTCAGGATCTAATAAACGCTAAACCTCTTACAGTTTCTTTAAAAGATTTTTTTGCAACTTCCCAATTATCTCAATTTATGGATCAAACAAATCCTTTATCAGAAATAACTCACAAAAGAAGAGTTTCAGCTTTAGGACCAGGTGGACTAACTAGAGAAAGAGCTGGGTTCGAAGTCAGAGATGTACACCCAACACATTATGGACGAATTTGCCCAATAGAAACACCAGAAGGTCCCAACATTGGCTTGATAAATAGTTTATCAACTTATTCCAAAATAAATAAATATGGATTTATTGAAAGTCCATACAAAAAAGTAAAAAATGGAATTGTCCAAGATAATATTGAATATCTTTCTGCCATGGAAGAAACAAAGTTCACAATAGCACAAGCAAATTCTATCTTAGATAAAAATGGAAAATTTATAGAGCAGTTAGTTTCATGTCGTGAAAATTTAAATTTTATTTTATCTAAACCAGAAAATATTGATTATATTGATGTATCACCAAAGCAATTAGTTTCAGTTGCAGCATCACTAATACCTTTTTTAGAAAATGATGATGCAAATAGAGCTTTAATGGGTTCAAACATGATGAGACAAGCTGTACCTTTGCTAAAACCTGAAGCTCCCTTAGTGGGAACAGGAATAGAAAGTGACGTTGCCTTAGATTCAGGTGTAACAATTGTTGCAAAGAGAGATGGAATTGTTGACAAGATAGATGGTAAAAGAATCGTTATAAAAGCAACTGACGAAAAAGATTTTAGTAAATCAGGCGTTGATATTTATAATTTACAAAAATTTAAAAGATCTAATCAAAATACATGCATTAACCAAAAGCCCCTAGTAAGAGTCGGTGATAAAGTTAAACCTGGAGATATTATTGCAGATGGACCATCAACAAAAATTGGAGAACTCGCATTAGGAAAAAATGTTACAGTAGCATTTATGCCATGGCAAGGTTACAATTTTGAAGATTCTATTTTAATATCAGAAAGATGTGTAACAGATGATGTTTTCACTTCAATTCATATAGAAGAATATGAAGTAATGGCTAGAGACACAAAGCTAGGAGAAGAAGATATTACTCGAGATATACCCAATGTTAATGAAGAGTCATTAAAAAACCTTGATGAGTCAGGAATAGTATATATAGGAGCAGAAGTTAAACCTGGTGATATATTAGTTGGAAAAGTCACGCCAAAAGGAGACTCAGCAACTGGTCCAGAAGAAAAACTTCTAAGATCAATATTTGGAGAAAAGGCTATCGATGTAACCGATACTTCATTGAAAATGCCTAGTGGAAGTGGTGGTATAGTTGTTGATGTAAGAGTTTTTAACAGGCATGGTATTGAGAAAGACGAAAGATCTATTACAATAGAAAGAGCAGAAATCGATGTAGTTCAACAAGATAAAATTGTAGAAGAAGAAATTTTAGAAAGAAGTATAAAACAAAGAGTTTTATCAATTTTATCAGGAATAAAACTTACAAAAAAAATTAAAGACATTGCAGACGGAATTGTCTTAAAAGAAGAAACAATCAATAGTTTAAGTATATCAGATATATTTAAATTACATTTGTCTGATGACAAAAAGATTCAAGCGTTAAATCAAATTAAAGAACAATATAATTTAGCAAAAAATGATATTCAGGAAAGATTTGAAGACAAAGTATTAAAGATTAAACAAGGAGATGATTTACTGCCAAGTGTAATGAAAATGGTTAAAGTTTTTGTTGCAATTAAAAGAAGGTTAAGACCAGGCGATAAAATGTCAGGAAGACATGGTAATAAGGGTGTAGTAAGTAAAATTGTACCTGTTGAAGATATGCCATATCGAGAAAATGGTAAGCCAGTAGATATTGTTCTTAATCCTCTTGGCGTCCCGAGTCGTATGAATGTAGGTCAAATATTAGAAACACACATAGGCTGGTCTTGTACTGAATTAGGGGAAACATTAAAGTTATTAATAAACAATAACCAAAAAAAAATTGAAAAAGATGAAAAAATAACTTCTTTTTTAAAGTCTGCTTATGGTGAAGATATTTACGAAAACTCTATCGAAAAACTATCAAACCACGAATTTAAAGATTTATGTGAAAATATCAAAAATGGTATACCAATCGCAACACCTGTATTTGATGGAGCAAAAGAGCAAGATGTAACAAAAATGTTAGAGTTAGCAAATTTACCAAGTTCTGGACAAACTTCTTTATGGGATGGTAGAACAGGAGAAAAATTCGACAGACCCGTAACAGTGGGAACAATTTATATGTTAAAACTTCATCACCTTGTTGAAGACAAAATACACGCAAGATCAACAGGACCTTACAGTTTAGTTACACAACAACCATTAGGAGGAAAAGCTCAACTTGGAGGCCAAAGATTTGGTGAAATGGAAGTATGGGCTCTAGAAGCATACGGCGCTTCTTATACTTTGCAAGAAATATTAACAGTTAAATCTGATGATGTTGCTGGAAGAGTTAAAGTTTACGAAACTATTGTAAAAGGAGAAGAAAATTTTGAATCGGGTATTCCAGAGTCATTTAACGTTTTAGTTAAAGAAATTAAATCGTTAGCATTAAATGTTGAATTGAATTAAATATGAAAAAAGAAATATCAAATATTTTTAAAAACTCAGAAATTACTGACTCTCAAAATTTTAATAGCATTAAAATTACATTAGCAAGTCCAGAAAAAATCAAATCATGGACTTATGGCGAAATAAAAAAACCAGAAACAATAAATTACAGAACATTTAGACCAGAAAAAGATGGGTTATTTTGTGCAAGAATATTTGGACCAATAAAAGACTACGAATGTTTGTGCGGTAAGTACAAAAGAATGAAGTTTAGAGGAATAATATGTGAAAAATGTGGTGTAGAGGTAACAAAATCCAATGTTAGAAGAGAAAGAATGGGTCATATAAATTTAGCTACACCAGTCGCTCACATTTGGTTCTTAAAATCATTACCTAGTCGTATTTCTTTAACTATAGATATGAAGCTTAAAGAAGTAGAAAGAGTTCTTTACTTTGAAAACTTTATAGTTATTGAGCCTGGTTTAACTGATCTAAAAAAATATCAATTATTAAATGAAGAAGAATTAGTTAAATACCAAGACGAATATGGAGATGAGGCTTTTACCGCAGGCATAGGAGCAGAGGCAATACTGGAAATTTTAAAATCAATAGATTTAGAAAATGAGAGAACATTATTAATAAAAACAATAAACGAAACAAAATCAAAAGTAGCTGAAGAAAGATCTATCAAGAGACTGAAATTAATAGAGTCATTTATAGAAACTGGAAATAAACCTGAATGGATGATATTAACTGTGATACCAGTAATTCCTCCAGAATTAAGACCCTTAGTACCACTTGATGGAGGAAGATTTGCCACTTCAGATCTAAATGATTTATATAGAAGAGTAATAAATAGAAATAACAGATTAAAAAGATTAATTGATCTAAAAGCACCCGATATTATTGTTCGTAACGAAAAAAGAATGCTTCAAGAATCTGTGGATGCACTTTTCGATAACGGAAGAAGAGGCAGAGTAATAACTGGAACAGGAAAAAGACCACTTAAATCATTGGCTGAAATGCTTAAGGGTAAACAAGGAAGATTTAGACAAAACCTTCTAGGAAAAAGAGTTGATTATTCTGGAAGATCAGTAATTGTTGTTGGTCCAGATTTAAAATTACATGAATGTGGATTACCAAAAAAAATGGCATTGGAGTTATTTAAACCATTTTTGTATGCGAGATTAAATAAATTAGGTCTTGCATCAACAATTAAACAAGCAAAAAAACTAGTTGAAATGGAAAGAGATGAAGTTTGGGATGCTTTAGAAATAATTGTTAGAGAACATCCAGTGATTTTAAACAGAGCACCGACACTTCATAGATTGGGTGTACAAGCATTTGAACCGAAATTAATTGAAGGTGATGCTATTGAACTTCACCCATTAACTTGTGCAGCATTTAATGCAGATTTTGATGGGGATCAAATGGCAGTTCATATTCCATTAAGTTTAGAGGCTCAATTAGAAGCAAGAGTTTTAATGATGTCTACAAACAACATATTAAGTCCATCGAATGGAAAACCTATTATTGTACCAAGTCAAGATATGATACTTGGAATTTACTATTTATCTCAATCTCCATACCAAACAAAAAATATTGAAGGTTATTTTGTAAATAATTCAGAAATTGAGCACGCTCTCGAATCTAATCAAATCAAAGTACATTCAAGAATTGTTTCTAGGTTTATAACTTTAGATGAAAATGGAAACAACAAGTTTGAGAAACACATAAGTACAGCTGGTAGGTTTTTGTTAGCAAATTTATTGCCAAAAAATATAAATATTAAATTTTCTTTAATAGATAGACTTTTACCAAAAAAAATAGTTTCAGAAATAATTGATCATGTATTTAGATTCTGTGGACAAAAATCTACAGTTATTTTTTGTGATAAGCTTAAAGACTTAGGTTTTAAACATGCATTTAAAGCTGGAATTTCTTTTGGAAAAGATGACTTAGTTATTCCAGAGAATAAACAACAATTAATTGAAGAAACTAAAAAATTGATATCAGATTATGAAAACCAATATACCGAAGGTCTTATTACCAGAGGTGAAAAATATAACAAGGTTGTTGACGCTTGGTCAAAATGCACTGACAGAGTAGCCGCTGAAATGATGAAAAGAATTTCTGCTACAGAAGTTACGAAAGATGGATTAAAAATAAATTCTGTATTTATGATGGCAGACAGTGGCGCAAGAGGTTCAGCAGCTCAAATGAAACAACTTGCTGGAATGAGAGGTTTGATTGCAAAACCATCAGGTGAAATTATAGAGTCACCAATAACATCAAATTTTAAAGAAGGCTTAACAGC
>Ga0066846_10001683_pt1 | contig 10517 bp, 9 predicted proteins | sample ETNtaG_33_FD_65489 | JGI IMG/M metagenome (GOLD analysis project Ga0066846, IMG submission 65489) | Marine microbial and viral communities from oxygen minimum zone, Eastern Pacific Ocean - ETNP201310SV76 | ecosystem: Environmental > Aquatic > Marine > Oceanic | place: Pacific Ocean: Eastern... | reverse complement strand
GGAACGAAAGAACTTTGAGACCTCGCTCTTGCTTGGTATTGCCTATGCCGCTTCAATTGGAGGAATGTCTACGTTGGTTGGAACGGCTCCCAATGTAATATTTGTAGGTTTTATACAGGAAACTTATGGAATTGAAATTTCTTTTGTAGATTGGATGAAATTAGGAGTGCCTTTAGCTATTCTTATGCTTGGAGCATCCTGGTATGCAATTACTAAAATTGTATATCCCGTTAATTTTGTAGCAAGCATTGAAACAAAATTACAACTTCAAAATATGCTAACTGATTTAGGCCCTCTAGGTAGGGATGAAAAAAAAGTTTTAATTATTTTTTCATTAGCTGCTACCGCATGGATGTTTAGAACCCTGCTTGATAATTATATTCCTTTATCAGGTCTTACTGATGCAGGAATTGCCATATTTGCAGCATTAAGTTTTTTCTTTATTCCCTCTGAAAACAATAAAACAGATTTACTTACTTGGGAACAAGCCAATAAACTACCATGGGGCTTGCTTGTCTTATTCGGCGGAGGATTATCTTTAGCTGCATCAATTGGTTCTTCAGGTCTTGGAAGCTGGATTGGGCAAGGGTTAACTATTCTAGGAAATGTCCCTCCAATTGTATTGATACTTTCAGTAGCAACTTTAATCATTTTCTTAACAGAAATTACTTCGAATGTTGCTACAACCTCAACATTTTTACCAGTGGTTGGAGCCGTTGCTGTGGCTCTGGGTATAGCACCGGTTGCTTTAACAATCCCTGTTGTTTTAGCTGCGAGTTGCGCATTCATGCTTCCAGTGGCGACACCGCCTAATGCGATTGTATTTGGCTCGGGTAAATTAACTATCCCAGATATGATGAAAGCAGGATTTGCATTGAATATTATTGGAGTCTTTTTGGTGACTCTATTTGCCTTCTATTTAGCTCCAATGATATTTTAGAATTTATGATCCATAAAAATACTTTTTTCTCGCTTCTATTTTTGTCCTTAAATTCATGGGCACAAGTTAGCTATATTGATTATCCATCACCCTTCCACCCAACAATTGGAAGTTCTGGAATGGTTGTTTCTCAAAATCAAGCTTCTTCAGATATTGGAGTAGAAATTTTAAACATGGGCGGCAATGCTGTTGATGCAGCAGTTGCAGTAGGATTCTCTTTAGCAACCACACTTCCTAGAGCAGGTAATCTAGGGGGTGGAGGCTTTATGCTGGTTTATTTGAGCGATGAGCAAAAAACTATAGCAGTAGATTTTAGAAGCGCTGCACCTAAAAATCTTTCTAATAATGACTTCCTATTTTTAAAGGACAATTATGATCAAAGGAGATATGGCTATAAGGCTTCTGGAGTTCCGGGGACTGTAGCTGGTTTATTGCAAACACATGATCGCTATGGCAAGTTGCCGTTAAAGAAGATCTTACAACCTGTTATTAAACAAGCTTCAAAAGGAATACTTGTTAGCTATGATCTCAATCAAGCAATTGGAAGTGCTGATCAGATAAATCTCGATAAAGAATCTAAAAATATCTATTATCAAGACGGCAGCCCAGCAAAAGAACATTTTTTAATGAAACGACCTTATTTAGCTTGGACATTTCGTGAAATAGCTAGAAATGGTGAAGAAGCTTTTTACACTGGCTCTATTGCAAAAAAGATTGTTAAAGCTATGAAGCAAAATGGTGGATATATTAATGCCAAAGACCTTAAAGACTATAAGCCTAGGTTCGCAGAGCCCATCCAAACAACTTATAGAAATCATAAGGTACTTGCCCACCCTCCTCCAGCTGGAGGAGCTGCCGTATTACTTGAAGGATTAAATATTCTTGAAAATTTCTCAACTGATGAGCTTACGCCAAACTCAGCAAACTTTCTTCACCTATTTGCAGAGGCTCTTCAACGAGGGCACATGGATCGATCTAGATTTATGGGCGATCCCGAGTTTTATGATGTGCCGATAGAAAAAATTATTTCTAAAGAAAGAGCTAAATCTTTAGCTGAGGGAATTAATTACAATAAAGCTACTCCATCCGATGCTCTAAATCCTAATTCATTATTTCAAGAAGGTGAAAATACCACCCATTACTCAATCATTGATATAGATGGAAATGTTGTTTCTAACACATACACATTAGGGTACTCATTTGGTTCAGGGGTAACCATTCCTGGAACAGGAATTCTTCTTGATAATCAAATGAACAATTTTGCTTATCAGTATGGAAACCCCGAAGTCATTGATCGATCTGCAAGTATTGGCAATAGATTTGAGCCAGGCAAAAGACCCATGAGCACTATGACACCAATTATTGTCTTTGATGAAAATAATGCCTTAAAGCTCATCACAGGCTCTCCTGGAGGTGCTTTAATCCCAGCAGCTGTATTAAGAGTTGTAACTGGAATTATAGATTTTAATTTAAATCTTGGTGAAGCAACGATGCTGCCAAGACTTCATAAAGATTGGCCCTACAAAAGTTTGCGTTTAGAAAGAGGTTTTAGCGAAGATACGCTTAAAATTCTTCAATCATATGGTCATGAGCTTGAAGAATCAAAAACCATGGGTTCAACACAAAGCATTTTAATATCTGCAAAAGGCAAAGAAGGTTTTGCAGATCTAAGAAGACCTAACGCAGGTGTGGCTATTCAAATTGATTAAAGCTCTAGCATTTATTCATAAAATGGATGGTTTGTCTGATGCTAATTTTAGAGATTACTATGAAAATAAACATGCTCCATTAGCCTCCTCACTTCTTCATTTTGAAGATTATGAACGAAATTACATTAATTCAGAACTTAATCCTTTATATGCATCACTTGGATCAATAAGTATTTTTCAATACCAATCAATGGAGTCACTAGATATTGTCAGCGATCAAATGTCCTCAAGCGCTGGAGATACTCTACGAAATGATGAGATAAAGTTTATGGATGTTCCAAAAAACTATTTTGTTCTTACTGAATCAAATCAATTAACAAAACAAGAGTTTAATAAAAAGGTTTTTTATCCTGCCCGTGATTGTGATGACTTAAGCTTATTAGATTCCTATAAAGGTATGAGAAAAATTTCAGATAATCTCATTGTTGAGCCAAATGAGATGGTTGGTATTGCTGAGTATGGGATCACAAAAGAGGTCTCTGTAGATGCTTTAGAAAAATTAACTCAAGAACATCCCAAGGCAATAATCGCATCTTGCGTTTCTTAATTTGAATTAGCTAAATATTCTAACGCTGCATCAATTCTATTGTTCACTTCAGCTAAGTCAAACAATGAAAGAGTTAAGCTCAAAGAAGGCGATTGAGTCGATCCTGTCATCGCAATTCTTATAGGTTGATTTAGTTTAGGGGTGGGCAAGCTCAATGAAGTTTGAGCTTCGTTCAATGCATGATCAATAGACTCTTCATTCCAAACCTCCAGGCTATTTAATTTTCTTTGAACAAATTCTAAAACTGATTCTGATCCAATTAAAAATTTATTAGCTGCCTTTTCATCATAAGATTCTACTTGAGAAAAATAGGGTATAAGATCTTTAGCTACACCGAGGAGGGTTGGTTTGGAGCTTCTCATGGCTTGAATGATTTCATCGCTGTTGGTCTTTTGAGTAAGATCAATGTCAATGCTATCAAGAAATGGGATTAACTTTTCTTTGAAATCATCAAAAGATAGTGCTGCTAAATGATGATTATTAATCCAATCAAGTTTTACTGAATCAAAAATAGCGCCAGCCTTTTGAACTTCCTGGATTCTAAAATCTGAAATCAGATCATCTAAATAAAAAATTTCTTTATCGCCCTTAGACCAACCTAAACGAGCAAGCATGTTTATCATAGATGATTTAAGATACCCTTGATTAAAATAATCCTGCAAGCTTGTAACAGCATTTCTCTTAGATAGTCTTTTTTTATCTTGACCAAGCACCATTGGTAGATGAGCATATTCAAGAGAAGGATAATCTAATGCTTGCTGAATATGTATTTGTCTAGGAGTATTGCTTAAGTGATCCTCTCCCCTAACTACTGTCGTAACTTTTTGTTCGTAGTCATCAATGACATTGCATAGATGGTATGTTGGAGATCCATCGCTCCTCAACAGAATCAAATCATCTAGTTCTGAATTCTGAAAAACAACCTCACCCCTAACCAAATCATGAAAAATTAGCTCGCCATCTCTAGGAGTTTTTAACCTTAGAACTGTTGAAGATTCGGGCTTAAGGTTTAAATTCCTACATTTACCATCATATTGAGGCTTCAGGCCTTTTGATTGTTGCTCAGCTCTCATCTCATCCAATCTTTCTTTGCTGCAATTACAGTAATAGGCTTTACCAGACTCTATGATTTGCTCAGCAGCTTGTTGATATAGCTCAGATCTTTCAGACTGGCGCACAGGAGGCTCATCGGGATTAATACCTATATCTGATAATCCTTTAAGGATATTTTCTTCATACTCTCGAGTCGATCTTTCAGCATCCGTATCTTCAACTCTAATTAAAAACTTTCCTTTGTTTTGTTTTGCATATACATAATTAAATAACGCAGTTCTAACTCCACCTATATGCAATGTCCCGGTTGGGCTAGGCGCAAATCTTGTAACTTTTGTCATGATGAGTCTCTTTTTGAATTAATTGCTTTAATTCTTTGATCATTTGCCATCATATCCTCTTTGGAGACTTTGATTTTTGGGATGGGAAATTTATTTAAATCGATACTAAGATTACCTGAATCACTTTCGAAGTTAGAATTTGTATTTGATGTCATGAATTCAAACTTACTTTGACCACCTGTTAAATGAATGTATACGTCTGCAAGAATATTGGCATCTAATAAAGCTCCATGAAAACTTCTATCATAACCAGTAATCTCAAATCTATTTGCAAGCGCATCTAAGGAGTTGCGCTGACCTGGAAATTTATTTCTTGCCATTAGCAATGTATCTTCAACATCACATATTTCCTCAAGAGCAGGATACTTTGAAGAAACTCTCTTTAACTCAGCATTTAGAAAGCCTAAATCAAAAGCAGCGTTATGAATTACTAATATGCTTCCTTCTACAAATTCTAAAAAACTCTCTGCTATTTCTGAGAACTCAGGTTCGCTGGACAATCTCTCCATTGAAAGACCATGAACTTTTTCAGCCTCCTCATCAATAGATCTTTGAGGGTTCAAATATGAATGAAAATGTAAATCTGTTCTTTTCCTGTCTGCAAGAGCAACTGCGCCTACCTCAACAATCCGATGACCTTGATCTACCTCAAGTCCAGTCGTTTCAGTATCAAGAACAATGAGTTTTTTTGTCATAAGATAGAATCTATTCCTTTATTCGCTAGTAAGTCTGCGGTTTCGTTGCCAGCATCCCCAGAGTGGCCCTTTACCCAATGCCATTGCACTTGATGATGAGAAATTAACTGATCTAATTTTTGCCATAATTCTTTATTTTTAACATCTTTTTTAGCAGCAGTTCTCCAATTATTTTTCTTCCAGTTTTGAATCCATTGAGTGATTCCATCCATAACGTATTTTGAGTCTGTAAAAAGCTCTACACTGCAGGGTTCTTTTAAAATCGCTAAACCCTCGATTGCTGCCGAAAGTTCCATTTGATTATTAGTTGTATCAGTTTGACCACCAAAGATTTCCTTTTCAGCGCTATCAAACTTAATAAGCACTCCCCAACCACCTGGGCCTGGGTTACCTCTGCATGCACCATCTGTATAAATAATTACCTGTTTCATGAGTTAAAATATGACCTTAATACTTATGACTATTCAATTTATAAAAGCTTATACTAATAATTATATTTGGTTAATTGTAACTAATGAAGACAATCTTTTATTTACCTCTAAAGAGTCATATCCAATTCAAAAATTATAAAATTTAAAACCATGAAAAAATTCTTATTAATTTTTATATTGCTTGTCACTTCAAGTTGTGAATTACCATCTATTATTCAGGCTGACCAGTATGTTGAACCTATTCCAGTTGAGGCATCTAAAGATATTCCAACTTATGAAAATGTCTGGGGTCGAATAAGAGCTGCTAGCTCAAATGACCAAGAGCACCTAGACGAGAAAACTCTTGTATATATTAATGCATATCTTAGTAACCCTAATCAACTTGATAAGCTGCTTGAGAAAGGAAGGTACTTTATCTATTTTGTTCTTGAAGAATTAGAAAGATATAGACTGCCACCAGAATTGGCGCTTCTTCCATACATTGAAAGCAACTATGATCCATTTTCAATTTCAGCATCAGGGGCAATGGGTATATGGCAGTTTATGCCAGCTACAGCAAGGATATATGGCCTTAAAGATACATGGTGGTATGAGCAAAGGCACGACCCCTTGGCTTCATCAAAAGCTGCTGTAAGATATTTAGCCTATCTGCATAATCGATTTAATAATGAAATTACCTATACCCTTGCAGCGTATAATGGCGGGCCAACCCTTCTTGAAAAACAAATAAAGCTAAATAAAAAATTAGGTAAGCCAACTAATTATAAAAATCTCAAGTTGCCAAAACAAACCAAGGAATATGTTCCAAAGTTTAAGGCAATGCTTGAATTAGTTCTTAATGCTGAAAAGTATGGACTTAATTTACCAAATTTTCCAAACAAAAAAGTTTTAGGCAATATAGAGCTTAATGGTCAAGTTGAAATACTGGCCTTTAGTGAGTTTGCAGGATTGAAGCCTGAATTTATTTACAAATTAAATGCAGGATATACAAAATGGGCTTCCCCTCCTGGAGATAAAACTACTTTTAATATCCCCATTGAATTAGAAGAAGTCTTAAACCTTAAGAAAGACAAGTTCATTAAAACCAATCAAATTAATTGGGTAACTCATAAAGTTTCAAGAGGAGATAGTTTGTGGAAGATAGCTGAAGAGTTTGATACAGAAGTTAATGTTTTAAAGAAAGTTAATTATCTAGCATCTAATGTCTTAAACTTAAATCAAGAGCTATTAATTCCCCTGAGCAACGATCAAAATCAAACATTTATCCCTTATCAAGCTCATATTATTAGCGAAGGAGATACATTATGGAACCTTGGCATTCAGTACAAAATTTCTCCTGCAGAAATAGCAAAAAATAATGGGCTAAGAATGAATTCTACTTTAACGATTGGAAAAGAGTTAAATATAGGAAATAAAAATATTTATCGAACAATTAATTCAAAAAAAAGAACTATTTTGTATAGCGTCAAACAAGGTGACAGTCTTTATCGTATAGCAGATATCTTTAATATTGAGATCTCAGATATTAAAGATATTAATGAATTACCAAATAATGAAATCAAGCCTGGGCAGGTAATAAAAATTATTATTAAGGCTTTTTAATTATCAGAAGTTTTTGGATCTAGAGCATCTCTAAGCCCGTCTCCAAAAAAGTTTAATGCAAACAAGGTAATTGTGAATGTTATACCTGGATAAATTAGTAACCAACTATATTCCTCCATTGATTCAACACCATCTTTGATAAGAGTTCCCCAGCTACTCATTGGAGGTTGAATACCTAGTCCAAGAAAACTTAGAAATCCTTCTAAAAGCATTACTTGGGGGATCGTTAAAGTCGCGTACACAGCAATTGGTCCTAAAATATTAGGCAATAGATGTCTCTTAAACATTGATAGATTTGAAACTCCCATAGCTTGAGCTGCTAAAACAAATTCTTGATTTTTTAAACCAATTACTTGGCCTCGTACTATTCTTGCCATGGTAAGCCATTCAACGGCTCCAATTGCTCCGAATAAGAGCCAAAGGTTCCTACCAAAAATTACCATCAAAAGAATTATAAAAATAATAAACGGGAGTCCATATAGAACATCAACTATTCTCATCATAATTGAATCAACTCTTCCTCCTATATATCCGGCAACTATCCCCCAGGAAACTCCAATAACAAGAGCAACACCAGTTGCAACAAACCCAACCAATAATGAAATACGTGCACCATACAAAATTCTACTTAACAAATCTCTTCCTAAAATATCAGTTCCTAAAAGGTGATCTGATGATGGAGGGCTTGCACCCAAATTTAAATCTTGAAATGAATAAGAGTATGGAGCTATCCATGGAGCCAATACCGCACAAATTACAAGTATTATTAAAACAAAGCCACCCAACATAGCTGCTCTATTCCTGCTTAATCTATATAAAGCATCAGACCACAAAGAATTATTTTTCATTACGCATCTCTTGATCTTGGGTTTAGCCACAAAGCAACTAGGTCAGATAATAAATTAAAGAAAACTATCATTGCAGAGAAAAATATTGTGGTTCCTAGGATCATTGTGTAGTCTCGATTAAATGCTGCTTCAACATAAAATCTTCCCAGCCCTGGAATTTGAAAGATAGTTTCGACAACAAAAGAGCCTGCAAGCAAACCAGCAATAGCTGGTCCTAAAAATGATACAACAGGAATTAGCCCGCCTTGCATAGCATGTTTGATTACAACCATTCTTTCAGTAAGACCCTTGGCTCTAGCTGTTCTGATAAAGTCCTGATTTAAAACTTCTAACATTCCACCTCTACTCAACCTAGCAATGTAAGCAGCATATGCAAATCCCAATGTTAGAGACGGTAAAATTTTGTCTCCAGGTAATTGACCCCAGCCAGATACAGGGAGTAATTCAAGATTGATTCCAAAAATTAAAACCAATAAGGGCCCCATAAGGAATGTTGGAACGCATATGCCAATCATTGCAATTGCCATTGGGATAAAATCTAAAAATGTATTTCTTTTTAATGCTGCAAGTACGCCTAAAAATACGCCCATAACCAAAGCAATTAAAATTGCGTAGAAAGCTAATTCAAAAGTAACTGGTAATCCAGTAGCAATCATTTCTGTTACAGATCTGCCTGGGAATCTAAATGACGGACCTAAATCACCCTGAACCAACCCAGTCATATAGTCAACATATTGCTCCCAATTAGATGCATCTAAGTTGTAAGCTTCATTAAGATTCTTTAATACTTGAGGAGATACTACCTTATCTGCATCAAAGGGTCCTCCAGGTGCAATTTTTATTAAAAAAAAGGTGATGCTAGCAACTGCAAATAATACTGGTATAGCAAGTAAAATTCTTTTAAAAAAAATTGTTATCATTAAATATCAATCTCTTTCTAGATAAATAAACTTGGGATGATGATGATCTAAGATGTGTGGATTGTAACCTTTAACATCAGGTGATAATTGATAAGATCGAACATACGTATAAAGAGGAATGATTGGCATATTATCGATAAGAATTCTTTCAGCTTCTTTCAGTAGTTCATATCTTTGGGTTTGGTCGTGAGTTGAGTTTGCTCTTTCAACAATTGAATCATAATTAGCATCTTCCCAGCCCGTCTTATTATTTCCCCTATTAGGTCTCATAAGATCAAGGAAGGTATTTGGATCTTCATAATCTCCTATCCATCCTGCTCGCGAAACCTGAAAATCTCCTACCATCTCTCTACTCAAGTATACTTTCCAATCTTGGTTTACAAGCTCAACTTCAATACCTAGATTCTGCTGCCACATTTGTTGTATCGCTAGAGCTAATTTTCTGTGATCTTCATTAGTATTAAACAAGATTTCAAGTTTAGGAAAAGGATTGCTTTCAGAGTAACCAGCATCATTCAAAAGTTCTTTAGCTAATTCAGGATCGAATGGAATTTTAGTATCTGGCTGGTATCCATTTGAACCTGGAGGAGTAAAAGAATATGCTGGAATTTGACCACATTTGGTAACTTTTTCTACTAAAAGTTTCCTATCAATTGAAAATGCTAAAGCTTTTCTTACTCTTGCATCCTTTAAAGATGGGTTATCGATATTCAATCGATAGAAATATTGACCCATATATGGATCAATTCTTAAATCAGGATTATTTTCTTCAATATAAATTGGACACTTTTGAGATGGTAATGTTGAGGTTACATGCAGCTGCCCTGCTCTAAACATTCTATCTTCGGTCATTACATTAGAAACTGGATAAAAATGCATTTCATTCAAACTAACTTTTTCAGCATCCCAATAATTAGGATTCTTTTCTACAACAATTTTATTATTTAACTCCCAAGATTTTAATTGAAATGGTCCATTACAAACAAAATTACCAGGTCTTGTCCATTGGCCATTTCTATCATCTATTGCACCATGTTTTAAGACGGTGTCTTTGTGGACAGGCCATGTACTGTAATGACTTAACATGCCGATAAAAAATGGAGTTGGATTTTTTAAATTAACTTTTAAAGTATATTTATCAACTGCTTTTACACCGACCTCATCAAAATTACTCGTTACCCCTGTATGATATTCTTCCGCGCCTTCTAAATAATAAAGCATGTCAGGATATTGAGAACCCAGGCTTGCAGTTAATATTCTCATCCAAGACCACACAAAGTCACTAGCAGTTACTGGGTCTCCATTAGACCATTTTGCATTCTTATTTAGATTAAATATGTATTCTTTGCCATCATCACTTACTGTCCATGATTCAGCTGCACCAGGAAGATTTCCACCACTATTTAGATTGGGAATTGTTAAACCTTCACA
>Ga0066846_10001675_pt1 | contig 10537 bp, 8 predicted proteins | sample ETNtaG_33_FD_65489 | JGI IMG/M metagenome (GOLD analysis project Ga0066846, IMG submission 65489) | Marine microbial and viral communities from oxygen minimum zone, Eastern Pacific Ocean - ETNP201310SV76 | ecosystem: Environmental > Aquatic > Marine > Oceanic | place: Pacific Ocean: Eastern... | reverse complement strand
AATAATTTAATTAGAAATTCAAATCTTTTTAAATCGCCATATTTTTCATTAATTGGAAATCTTGCTAATTCATATTTATTTTTGTTGATATCAATTAATCCAGAATGCTGCCCGAATGCAAAGTCAAACTTATTAGAAATATATTTTTGTTGTTCTAGACTATACTCGCCAAATGGGTACGAAAAAAATATAGGATTATAACCAATATTTTCAATAAATATTTTTATTGATGCATCAATGTCTTTCTTAAAGTTATTAAAATTATATTTAATTAGATATTCATGAGAATGAGAATGATTGCCAATAAATGCAAATTCTTCTTTTTCAATCTCTTTTATTTGTTTCCAATTCATATAACCATATTTTCCAACTGCTTCTGTTGAAACAAATAAGATAAATGGAATTTTTCTCTCTTTTAAATATGGCCATGCATTTTCATAAAAAGAAGTAAACCCATCATCTATTGTTAGCAAAACTTTTTTCTTTAGTTTTGGTTTATCGAAATTTAATTTAAAATCATTTGGGTTAATAAAACCAATATTTTCTTGTTCAATTAAATCGATTTGTTTTTTAAAAATTTCCATATTAATATTTGTAGATGGATATTTATTTTCGTTGAATCTATGATACATTATTGAAAGTATACCCTTATCATTTGAATAATATTTGTTATTATTTGCAAATACATTAGAATTCAAAATAAAATTAATTAATATGAATAATTTAATAATTGATGCAGCAAACGATAAAATTTTTTTTATAATCATAGCTGATAATAAATCATATACTAGTGAGTTTAGTAACAATAAAGAAAATTTTGATAAACTAACAATATTAATTCTAAAATTTTTAGAAAAATATCAACTAAATATTAAAAATCTAAGTAATATATTTGTTAATCAAGGACCAGGAAAATTTTCTGGGATAAGGGCATCTTTAGCTGCAGCAAAAGGAATAAGCTTTGCAAATAAAATAGATTTATATGGTTTTAGTTCAGATCAAGTAATTAATCAAAATTATGTGGAAATTATTAAGTTATTTAATAAAGGTTTGCTAATAAAAAATTTGATAAAACCTCAATATTAGAGTTATTATAAAATTATGTCAGAAACAATTGAACAAAAATGTATAGCTAAAGGAGTTAAACTTACTGAACAAAGAAAAATAATAGCCAAGGTAATGTCTGATGCCCAAGATCATCCAGATGTTAATGAACTATATTTAAGAGTTTCAAAACTCGATTCTAAAATCAGTATAGCCACAGTTTATAGAACTGTAAAACTATTCGAAGAAGCCGGTATAATTGCAAAACATGATTTTAAAGGTGGAAAAGCAAGATATGAAGAGGTTAGTGAAGGACATCATGATCATCTTATTGATGTTAATACAGGAGAAATAATTGAATTTGTTGATGGTGAAATTGAAAAACTACAAAAAAAAGTTGCTGAAAAATATGGCTATAAGTTAGTTGATCATAAATTAGAACTCTATGGAATAAAAAAAAAATCCTAATTAATGGAAAAAAAAATATTTATTAAAACATTTGGCTGTCAAATGAACGAGTATGATTCTAATAGAATTTATGACTCTGTTAAGAGTTTAGGATTTGTAAAAAGTCAAGACCAAGAAAATCTAGATTGTTTTGTGCTAAATACATGTCATATTAGAGACAAGGCAAAAGAAAAAGTTTATCATGAAATAGGTAGAGTTAAAAAACTATATAAAGAAAAAAATAAACCAATAGTCGTTGTAGCGGGATGTGTAGCTCAAGCAGAAAATCAAGAAATGTTAAATAGAGAGCCTTATATAGATATAGTTATAGGTCCTCAATCTTATCATAAGATCAATGATAAGTTAAAAAATTTTATTAAACATAATAAAATAGAAGAAACAGAATTTGATACAGTTTCAAAATTTAATTATTTTGACAGAATTGAAAACAAAAATAACAAAGTTTCATCGTATTTAACTATTCAAGAAGGATGTGACAAATTTTGTAGTTTTTGTGTTGTACCTTATACAAGAGGACCAGAATATTCTAGACCATTTAATAAAGTTATATCAGAAGCAGAAAATTTAATCAAAAATGGTGCAAAAGAAATAATTTTATTAGGTCAAAATGTTAATGCATACTTTTTTAAGGAAAAAACAAAAGAGTATCGAATTTCTGATTTAATCAACAAGCTAGAAAATTATGGTGAATTAAAAAGAATAAGATATTCAACATCCCATCCAAGAGATATGACGGATGATTTAATTCAATGTTATTCAACAAGTAAAAAATTAATGCCATTCGTTCATCTACCCATTCAAAGTGGATCAAATAAAATTCTTAAACTAATGAATAGAAAACATACAGTTGAACAATATTTAGAAATTTATGAAAAATTAATAAAAATTAATCCAAAGATCAAATTTTCAAGTGATTTTATAATTTCATATCCTGGTGAAACAGATAATGATTTTAAAGAAACTTTAAATTTAGTAAAAAAGATTAAATTTATTAATTCTTTTTCATTTATTTTTAGTCCACGACCTGGAACAAAGGCTGCAAATTTAGATCAAATTAATAAAGAAATTGCTAAAGAAAGATTAATAAAAATTCAAAAAGATTTATTTAAATTTCAATTAAATGTTAATAAATCTTTTATTAATAAATCAATTGATGTTTTAGTTGAAAACAAATTAAGTGGACAAAAAAAACTGTTTGGTAGAAATCAATATATGAATGCAGTAATTTTTGAAGGAGACACAAATTTTATTGGAAAAAATCTAAATATTAAAATAGAACACGTTAATCAAAATAGCTTATTTGGCAAAAGTGAAAAAAATAATATGAGAGCAGCATAATTGAAAAATATAGCTAAAAAAAATTTTAACTCTGAATTAAAATTTGTTTATTCTGATAATGATACATTAAGTATTATATTTCAAAAAAATGATATCCTTTTGGGTGTTGTAGGTGAGTTTAATAACAATATTAAAGAATTAGAAGAAATCACAAATACAAGTATACATACTAGAGGAAATTCAATATTGGTAAAAAGTAGTGCAAAAAAAAATGAATTAGTAAAAAATGCGATAAAATTTTTATCGGATCAATTTATTATAAATGGTACAATAGAAAAAAAAGATATAATTTCTTCTGTAAATAAATTTATGATAGATGAAAAAAACAATTCCAGAAAAAATATTGAATATATAATTAAAACACCAAAAAAATCTGTTATTCCAAGATCTGAAAAGCAAAAAAAATATGTAAGAGCGCTAAAAGAGAGTGAAATCATAATTTCCGCAGGACCAGCTGGTACTGGTAAAACTTTTTTAGCAGTAGCCGTAGCTCTAACAATGCTTTTAGAAAAAAAAATTGAAAGAATAATATTATCCAGGCCTGCAGTTGAAGCTGGAGAGAGATTAGGTTTCTTACCTGGTGATATGAGAGAAAAAGTAGATCCATATCTTAGACCTTTGTATGACTCACTATATGATTTACTAGATTATGAAAAGATTCAAAAAAAAATAGAGGTAGGTGATATAGAAATAGCTCCATTAGCTTTTATGAGAGGAAGAACATTAAAAAATTCTTTTGCTATTTTAGATGAAGCTCAAAATGCAACTGATACACAAATTAAAATGTTTTTAACAAGAATAGGTGAAAATTCAAAAATTGTAATAAATGGAGACCCTTCCCAAATTGATTTACCAAATAAAAGTTTATCAGGTTTAAATAAATCAAAAAAATTATTAGGACATTTAAAAGAAATTTCAGTTGTAGATTTTGACCACACTGATGTAGTGAGACACCCATTAGTTTCAAAAATAGTTAAAGCTTATTCAGATCAAAAAACTGAATAATGATTAAGGCAAATGTTATTTTAGATTATTCTAAATGGAAAAATGAAATTAAAGATCCGAATAATTATTTAAAAAAAAAACTTAGTAAATTATCTAAAATTCCTTATTTTAAAAAAAAAAAACAAGAATTTTCAATACTTTTAACAAATAATAGAAAAATGAAAAAATTAAATTTCAAGTTTAGAAAAAAAAATATACCTACAGATGTGCTGTCATTTCAATCAAATGATAGTGTTTATATTGGTGATATGGCCATAAGCTATGAAATAATTAATAAAAGATCAAAACTATCAAATTTTTTTTTGGAATTTGATAAAATTTGGATACATGGATATTTTCATTTAATTGGATATGATCACAAAAAATTAAAAGATTTTAAAAAAATGACTAAAAAAGAAAATTTAGTATTAAATTATTTTCATAAAATAAATTGACACTATTATCACAAAATAAAATATTAATTTGTATAGCACCATTTATTATGGGCTTGATTACTTCTTTTAGCCTCCCACCATATAGCTTTTTTTTTATTAATTTTATAACTTTTCCACTTCTTCTAATTTATTTAATATCAAACTACAAAAAAGGGAAGTGGATATCTTTTAAAATTGGCTGGATGTTTGGGTTTGGGTATTTTATTTCTAATTTGTATTGGATAACAGACGCACTTACTTTTGAAGAAAATTTTAAACCTTTGATACCAATTGCTTTAATTTTAATTCCTTTATTTTTAGGAATTTTCTATGGAATAATAACATTATCTTGTTCTTTTTTTTTTTTAAATAAAAAATTTTCTTCAATATTAATTTTTTCAATTTTTTTTTCTTTAATTGAGTTTTTTAGAAGTTTTATTTTAGGAGGATTTCCCTGGAATCTAATTGCATTTGCATGGACAGATTATTTACAATTCTTGCAAGTTCTTCCATTTATTGGAACTTATTCATTTAATTTATTAAGTATAACTATTTTTTTAATACCTACTGTAGTTTTATTTAATTATAAAAAAATAACAAAATTATCTTTTTTAGCTTTAGCATCAGTAATATTAATAATAAATTTTTTTTATGGATCATTAATTATTAAAAATAATGAAAAAGTAAATAAAATTAATTTAAATTTCTTAATTAAAATTATTTCACCAAATATTGATGTTGCTAGATATTTTAAAAATGAAAGTCCTGAAAAAATAATTTTAGAATTAATTAATTTAAGCAACCCAAACGATTTAGAAAAAACTATTTTTATTTTTCCAGAAGGGGTACTTACAAATATTTACTTAAAAGATTTAAAAAATTATAGCTATATATTTGAAGAGAATTATTCAGAACGGCATAAAATTATTATGGGAATAAATAGTACTGAAGAGACTAAAGTATTTAATTCAATGGTAGTTTTAGATAGAAATTTAAATATATTAACTAAATACAATAAAAATAAACTAGTACCCTTTGGCGAATTTTTGCCTTTTGAAAATTTCTTTAACAAGTTTGGTTTGAAAAAAATTACTCAAGGATATGACTCCTTTTCAAAAGACAATGAAAGAAGCATAATAAATATAAATAATATAAATTTTGTTCCGTTAATTTGTTATGAAATAATTTATTCAGGAAAAATTAACAAAACCAATAATGATTTTGATTTAATATTAAACATATCTGAAGATGGCTGGTTCGGAAGTTCTGTAGGACCCTATCAGCACTTTTCACATGCAATATTCAGATCTATAGAAGAAGGAAAAAATTTAATTCGTTCAGCTAATAATGGCATTTCAGCATTTATTAATTCAAAAGGACAAATAATAAATCGAATTGAATCAACTGAGAGTGGAGTTATTGAAGTAAAAAGTTTTTATCGAACAAAAAAAACTCTTTTTAATTCTTTTGGTAACAAGATCTTCTTTTATTTTTTATTATTTTATATTACTTTGTTTTTTTTTTTAAAAAAAGAGGAGATTAAATGAAGAAAAATTTTTTATTTACAAGTGAATCAGTTTCCGAAGGACATCCAGATAAAGTTTGTGACAGAATATCAGACATGGTAGTAGATACTTATTTAGGCGCAGAACCTCAATCAAGAGTTGCTTGTGAAACTTTAACAACAACAAACAAAGTAGTTTTAGCTGGAGAAGTAAGAGGACCGGAAATTAAAAAGAACGATTTAATTCAAAAAGTTAGAGAATGTATTAAAGATATTGGTTATGATCAAGAAGGTTTTACTTGGAAAGATGCTACAAAAATAGAAAGTCATCTTCATTCACAATCTTCTGACATAGCGATGGGTGTAGACTCTTCGGGAAATAAAGATGAAGGAGCTGGAGACCAAGGAATAATGTTTGGTTATGCATGTAATGAGACAGATGTATTAATGCCAGCGCCAATACATTATTCACATAAAATTTTAAGATTAATGGCGGAAGATAGAAAATCAGGAAAGTTAAAAAATATTGAACCTGATTCAAAAAGTCAAATTACTGTAGAATATAAAGATGGAAAGCCATCAAATGTAAAATCAGTTGTAATTTCAACTCAGCACTCGGCAGATGTAAACCAATCTCAAGTAAGGGAATTAGTAAAACCATATATTGAAAAATCTATTCCAAAAAATCTTTTAAATGGATTAAATGAAAGTGAAATTTATGTAAATCCTACAGGTAATTTTGTAATTGGAGGTCCTGATGGAGATAGTGGATTAACAGGACGAAAAATTATTGTAGACACATATGGAGGAGCAGCACCACATGGTGGAGGAGCTTTTTCAGGAAAAGATCCTACAAAGGTTGATAGATCGGCAGCTTATGTATCAAGATATTTAGCAAAAAATATAGTAGCTTCAAAAATTGCAGATAAATGTTTAATCCAGCTAGCTTATGTAATTGGAGTTTCAAAGCCTTTATCAATTTATGTAGATCTTTTTGATAATGATGAAGAAAAAAATAGACATGTAGAAAAATTAATTAATGAGAATTTTGATTTAAGCCCAAGAGGAATTAGGGAAATGTTAGGTTTAAATAGAGCAATATATGAAAAAACAGCAGCATACGGACATTTTGGAAGAGATCCAGAGTCTAACGGAGCATTTTCTTGGGAAAAAATAGATAAAGCAGAGGTTTTTAATAAGTAATTAAAGTTGAAAATATAAAAAAAATACCTATATTCACCTTACATTGTTGAAATTTCAAAATGGGCCTCGGCCCATTTTTTTTTGGAGAAAACAAAAATGTTAAATAGAAGAGCAGATAAACTTGAATTATTGAGAATAGCAGAAGCTGTAGCTTTAGAAAAATCTATAGACAAAGAATTAATAATTGACTCTATGGAAAGTGGAATAGCTAAAGCAGCTAAATCAAAATTTGGATCAGAAAATGAGATAAAAGTCCTTATCGATAGAGATAATGGAAATATAGGAATATTTAGAAAACTTACAATTGTTGAAAAACCAGAAAATTTTAATTTAGAGGTCAGTTTAGAACAAGCAGTTAAACTTAATGAAATTAATAAAGATAAACAAATTGGAGATGAGGTTCTTCAGCCTTTGCCATCTTTTGATTTTGGAAGAATAGCAGCACAAACTGCTAAACAAGTAATTAGTTTTAATGTTAGAGAAGCAGAAAGAGAAAGACAATATCAAGATTTTATAGATAAAAAAGATACAATATTAAGTGGAATTGTAAAAAGATTAGAATTTGGAAATATAATTGTTGATCTTGGAAGAACTGAAGCAATTATTCAAAAAAATGAAATGATTCCAAGAGAAAATATAAAAGCAGGAGATAGAATAAAAGCATATTGTTTAGATGTTAGAAGAGAACCAAAAGGTCAACAAATATTTTTATCAAGAGCACATCCAAAATTTATGGAAAAACTTTTTGTTCAAGAAGTTCCTGAAATTTATGATGGTCTTATTGAAATTAAGACATCGGCTAGAGATCCCGGAAGTAGAGCAAAAATTTGTGTAAAAGCAATTGATACTTCTTTAGATCCTGTTGGAGCCTGCGTTGGTATGAGAGGTAGCAGAGTTCAGGCAGTTGTTAATGAACTTCAAGGGGAAAAAATTGATATAGTTAATTGGTCAGAAGATCCTGCTGCAGTAGTAGCTAACGCTTTGTCTCCAGCTGAAGTTCAAAGAGTAAATGTTGACAATGATTCAAAAAAACTTGATGTTATTTTAACAGAGGAAAATTTAAGCAAAGCAATTGGAAGAAGAGGTCAAAATGTTCGTTTAGCAACAAAATTACTAAATTATGAAATTAATATTATGACAGACGAAGAAGATTCTGAAAGAAGGCAAATTGAATTTAAAGAAAAAACAGATAATTTTGTTAAGAATTTAGAATTAGATGAAACTTTAGGGCAGTTGTTGGTTGCAGAAGGATATTCTTCGATTGATGATATAAAAGACGTTACTATTGAAAATTTAACAAAAATTGAGGGAATTGAAGAGGGTACGGCAAAAGAATTGATTGAAAGAGCTGAAGAATTTCACCAAAAAGATCAAATGGAAATAAATAATAAAATAAAAGACCTAGGTCTTGAAAGTGAATTAATTAAACACCAAGGCTTAACGCCTGGAATGTTAGTTACACTTGGTGAGCAAAATATTTTAAAACTATCTGATTTTGCAGATTTATCTTCAGATGAACTTACTGGCGCTTATGATATTGTAAAAGGAGAGAGAATTAAAATTAAAGGATATTTGGAAGATTTTGCCCTTACTAAAAAAGAAGCTGATGATTTAATTATGTCAGCCAGAAATAAAATTTATAAAGATTGAGAGATGAGATATGGAAAAGAAAAAATTAAAGTTAACTATTTCTGGAAGTTCAAAAAAAACAATAAATAATATTGAATTAGCAAAATCGCAAAGCAAAAATACTGTAGTAATCGAAAAAAAAAATACTAGATTTGGATCTAAATCTTCTTTTTCTAAAAATAATAATCAAAGAAATACGTTCAATAAACCTAAAGCCAATTTTATCCCAAGAGAGCCAGTAATTAAAAAATCATCAACAACAAATGACTTTGAAAAAAGAAAATTAGCGGAACAGAGAGCAACAAAAAGATTAAAAGGAGAAAATGTTCAAAAAGGAAAAATTGGATCAAAAAAAAGAGAGCTTAAACTAACAGTATCCAGAGCATTAAGTGAAAATGATATTGAGTTTAAAGCTAGAAGTTTGGCTTCTCTAAAAAGAGCAAAGCAAAAAGAAAACAAAGAATTAAATAAAGATGAAAAAATAGATGATTTAAAGCCAGTAAAAAGAGATGTTAATATACCTGAGGTAATTACAATAAGAGAGCTTGCAAATAGAATGGCTGAACAATCAAGCAATCTAATAAAGCATCTCTTATCAATGGGAGTGACTGCTACAATTAATCATAGTATTAATTCTGATATAGCAGAATATCTTGTTCAAGAATTTGGACACAATCCAATAAAAGAGGAAAAAGCAGAAGAAAAAATAAAAAAAATTAAAGAAGTAAAATCACAAAACTTAAAAAGTAGACCACCAATAGTTACTGTAATGGGACATGTTGATCATGGTAAAACTTCGGTTTTAGATGTTTTAAGAAAGGCAAATGTTGTATCTGGAGAATTTGGTGGAATTACACAACATTTGGGTGCTTATCAGATAGTGTATAATTCTAATAAAATTACTTTTATAGATACACCAGGACATGCAGCATTTACTGAAATGAGAGCAAGGGGATCTAAATTAACTGATCTTGTTATTTTAGTTGTTGCAGCTGATGATGGAGTAAAACCTCAAACTATAGAATCAATTAAACATGCAAAAGCTGCAAAAGTTCCAATTGTGGTGGCTATCAACAAATGTGACCTTCCTGAAGCTGACCCTCAAAAAGTTAAAAATCAATTGTTAGAACATGAATTGATCGCAGAAGAACTATCAGGTGATACTTTAATGGTGGAAATATCTACAAAAACTAAGAAAAATTTAGATAAATTGATAGAATCAGTTTTGTTGCAGGCTGAATTGTTGGATTTAAAAACTGATTATGACCTAAATTCAAATGGAGTTGTAATGGAATCCAAAATAGATGTTGGTAGAGGTCCAATAGTGAATATAATTGTAACTTCTGGAACTTTAAAAAAGGGAGATTATTTTGTAAGTGGGTTGCAATGGGGAAAAGTAAGAGCCTTAATCAATGATCAAGGTTTAAACATTGAAGAAGCAAACCCATCAACTCCAGTAGAAGTTTTGGGTATAAATGGTGCAGCAAAAGCTGGAGATGATTTTATTGGACTAGAAAATGAAAAAGAAGCTAAACTATTGTGCGAGGCGAGGATTCAAGAAAATCAAGAAGAGAAAAATCCTTTAACTTTTGTAACGCAAGACTCTGCATTTAAAGACAAAACATCTGAAGAATTAAATATAATTATTAAATCTGATGTCCATGGATCTTCTGAAGCAATAAAAAATGCCATTTCGCAAATAAAACATGATGAAGTAAAACCAAAAATAATACTATCTGACATAGGAATGATTAAAGAAACAGATGTGTCTTTAGCAAAAGCTTCTAATGCAGTTTTAATTGCATTTAATGTGAAGTCAAGCAAGGAAGCAAAAAAAGCTGCTGAAAAAGATAAAATTGAAATTAACTCTTATAACATAATTTATGAACTATTAGATTTTATTAAAGATAGATTATCGGGCTTATTGACTCCT
>Ga0066846_10001652_pt1 | contig 10609 bp, 5 predicted proteins | sample ETNtaG_33_FD_65489 | JGI IMG/M metagenome (GOLD analysis project Ga0066846, IMG submission 65489) | Marine microbial and viral communities from oxygen minimum zone, Eastern Pacific Ocean - ETNP201310SV76 | ecosystem: Environmental > Aquatic > Marine > Oceanic | place: Pacific Ocean: Eastern... | reverse complement strand
ACTGAATCAATTCTAGATATCGTGGTAGACACATTCACAGTGATCAGCCCAACTGATTACTACACAGCACCAATGGACAGCCTTACTTTTGACATATTGACTGGTCTGGACGACCTCGCAATTAAAAAAGAATTAATACCATCAAAATTTATTCTACATCCACCCTTTCCTAACCCTTTTAATCCAGCCACAACGATCAATTTTGATATATTTCAGAATACGGATAATATTGAAATAAAGGTCTATGATATAACTGGGCGCATCATTGAAGAATTACTCAATGAAAAAGTTAGTGCAGGGTCCCATAGTTTAGTTTGGGATGCATCCAATCAAAGTACTGGTATCTATTATATTCAATTATTAGCGGGAGAACAAAGACTGGTCAAAAAAATGATCCTATTGAAATAATATGAATATTTAAATCAGATTTTCAGCTACAATGTCTGCGACATCTTTAACAAGGACTTCTTCTCTCCCCTCTGGTGTCAATGGACCAAGTCCCTGTTTCATCATGCCATAACAAAAGTTGCAACCTGTAACAACTGTATCTGCGCCTGACTCAATTACCTGCTCTGCCCTAACTAGATGAGTACGACCCTGCGTCTCCTTCTTCCACCAAAGTGCACCACCAGCACCACAACATAGCGTATTTCTACCACTTTCTTCCAGTTCCTGAAAATTAGAAGAGGTCGATCGTATGGCAGTTCGTGGCTCATCTTCAATATCAAGAATACGTGATAGATTACATGGGTCATGGTATGTAACTTTACCATTCTCCCCCATTTGAACCTTTATTTTTCCTTCTTCCATTAAACGTCCAACCACTTGTGTATGATGTTCAACCGTATAGCTAACCGTACCATATTTTTCATATTCTTTTCCTAGATTCACTGCACAATGTGGACATAATGTCACGACCTTTTTTGTATCAGTCAACTGCTCCATGTTATGTTCTCTTAACATCGTGTAAGTCAGTTTGTCTCCTAACCGATTAGCAGGATCTCCAGAACAATGTTCCTGATCCAATACTCCATAACTAACTCCCGCTACATCCAATATTTTTGTAAAATTCTTCACCGATCGATTAAAATTAGGATCAAGCCCATGCCTTGCGAAGCAACCTAGCCATAAAACGTATTCTTTCTCTGGTGTAAATACAGGTAGAGAATCAGCTAATTCGCTGCTAGAGGCACCTTCTGTATTACCTGTTTCTTGTAGATTCGTAAATAATTTTTGATATTCTTGAGGTACTCTTCCTTCAACAAGTACTTCCAACCTTCTTATTTCGTCAGATTTTTCAACATGATTACCTACAGGACATACCTCGGTACAAGCCTGGCATGTGGTGCACTCCCACCCCGCTTCAACATTGATCTGATCTAGAACAGCCACATCTTTATTTTCCAGAAGGGGTTCTCTCATATCTAGTATAAAATGGTGTTTTGGGTCTAAGATCCCGCCACCCCTATTTGCAGGGCAAACGTCTGTGCAACGACCACATTCTACGCATGAAAAAATATCCAAGGCCTGATTCTGTGTTAATTTTGTGAGATCAGTAAGCATCGCATCCAATTCGTCTTCATCTCCTTCAAGATCTATGTTCACTGGAGTATGTTCTGGCTGATCAAATGGTTTAAAGAAAATATTAAAAGGACCAAGCACAAGGTGTAGATGCTTACTTCTTGGAATCAGAAAAAGAAAAGCCAAAATGATAATTGAATGGATCCACCAATTGACTTTCCATAGAAAACGTGAGATATTCATTTCTCCAATCAAGTAGGTTGCCATAAGAGCAACAATAAAAAAAGCAACCACTCCAGAGGATGGAGATGTTTTACCTAGTGCTTTAGGTTTGGTAATAAATCTCCTATAGGTCAATGAGAGAATCCCAAAAATAACCAAGATCGAGAAAGGAATAACTATGTATGAATACTTTTTGTGAGCAGATTCAGACAAGATCGATTTATAGAAACCAATAGAAAAATGATCTAATGTAATAATACCAAAGACAAGGAAACCCCAGAACACAAGAGCATGCATGATACCGGGCCAGGGACGTTCTCGAATCACTTTTTCATGGAGAATGACCTCTCTAAATACTCTAGACAATCTTTCTGGAAATCTATCAAATGGAAGTGACCCTGTTCCTTTTAATACAATGACCAAACGTTGGTAAACTTCATAAGTAAAGGATGCTAGTGCTACTAGAGTTAATCCAGCAAGAATGAATTTTTCAAAAAATGAAAAAGAAATAGAGTCCATTAGCCCTATAACTAATTATTTAGGGCTTCAATTAATTTGGGAATGATCTCTAGAACATTCCCAATTACAGCATAGTCAGCCAATTCAAATATAGGAGCATCAGGGTCTTTATTGATCGCAATAATGTTCTTTGAGCCTTTGATCCCTACCACATGCTGGATAGCACCAGATACACCTAGTGAGAAATAAAGTTTTGGTGCGACATTGAGCCCCGAACTTCCAACCTGACGAAAGGAATCTACCCATCCAGAGTCCACTACTGGTCTACTTGCAGATACCTCAGCACCCATTGCTTTGGCCAATTCAAAGGCAAGATGAACGTTCTCCTCTTTCTCTATGCCACGACCCACTGATACAAGTACCTCAGCACTATCTAGATCAACATCTCCTTCTGCTTCTTGAAATGGTTCTTCTGACATGGAGCGTACATTATTGACATCAAGGGTCGCTTCAAAAACCTCCATGGAGCATGACCCAGACCTTAATTCATCCTCGCTGAAGGCAGCAGATTGGAAACTAAGGATCATCTTATCCGATGTGGATGACATTTCAGCATTGAATTTGGCATTGAGTACCTGTTTGACGAATCCCTCATCAGATATGGAAACAATGTCTGGGATGAAAGGGATTGCAAGTTTCGCACTTACCCTTGGCATGAAGTCTCTGGTCTGGTAGGTATGACCTGCTAAAATGATCTTTGGAGAACAGGATTCAGCAACTTGCATTACGACCTCTGAGTATCCATCGGCATTGTATGATGATACAAGTTCGTGGCTGACCGTGATCACTTTCTCCAGATCATAACCCGTCAATTGATCTGCGATCTCATTCGCACCTTTTCCAATGACCAATGCAGATATGGAATCACCCAATCTTTGAGCCCCAACGATCGCCTCCTTGCTTAGACGGTGTAATGACCCATGATTGTTTTCAAGTACGACTAAAATATCCATGGCTTAGATGACCTTTATCTCTGATCTTAATATCTCAACAATTTTCTCAACAACTTGGTCCACCTCACCCTCTATCACCTCTGTCTTCTTGGACGTTGTTGGAAGAAAAATACTATTCATCAACTGGCTCTTTGTTCCATTATAAAGTTCTGAAGCATGGATGGCCTTGATCTCTTTTTTCTTTGCACCCATGATTCCCTTAAGAGAAGGATATCGAGGAGTATTCAATCCAGATTGTATGCTGATGGATGCTGGGAGTGGTAGTTGGACCCATTGAAACCAGCCAGACTCCAATTCCCTCTTTACCTTTATCTGTCCATCCATGACATCGGTCTCTATCGCTAGAGTCGCCGTTGATATTCCAAGCATCTCTCCGATCAATACCCCCGTCTGCCCCATACCCGTATCATCGGACTGTAAGCCCGTTAGAATGAGATCGAAATTCTCTTCTTTTAATACAGCGGTGAATCTTTGGGCTATGGTAAGAGGATCTATCTCCATCGGATCATCTTCTTCAAGATGAATTCCCCTATCTGCACCTTTTGCTAGGCCCTCTCGAATGACCTTTGTGACACGCGAAGGTCCCATGCTGACCACAACGACCTCTCCCTCTCCTCTGCTTTCCTTGATCAAAAGAGCCTCTTCCAAGGCAAAATTATCAGGAGGGTTCATCACAAATGTAACAGACGATTCATCAACCCAATTCTGGGCATTGTTGATGCTTAGAGAAGACTCCGAGCCGGGAACCTGTTTTATCAAAACTGCGATTTTCATTTTTTAATATACAGAAAAATATTTGAGTTAATTTAGAACCCTAATTTAATCGGCAGACAGTTATACACCAACTATCATGAAGGAATTTTGGACCAAACTTATTTTGGAAACAACGTTTATCATGGGCAGCATACTGACCCTTTACTGCCTCTTCATCCTATGGGCGAAAAGAAGTTATCGAAAGACTAAAAAACCGAAAGAATGAAAATTCTTTGAGGATTGGAATTTCTTGTTTAGGTTCATAGGTTATCATTAAATCGATAAGATATCGAATTTTATTTTTGACTTAAAACCAAGGAGCAATACATGATTAAATCGTTAAAGTATTTACTTATCTTTACCTTTATGCTAGGTCTGACATATTCACAGACCATACAGGGTAACTGGGATTTGAATGCTGCAATTGTTGAATACACCTATGAAGTTCGTGAATTTGACAGCCCAGAAGATTCAGCGAATGGATCCTATGCTGTGACAGCCTCATGGCCGAGTTCAGCTGCGGCTGCCGCTGGCATGGGGTATACTCACACATTATTAGGATATGATATTGGAGATACCATCACTGTGGCTCTTGTTCCATTGGTTAATGAAGCCTTGCTTGCAGCATTTGGAGTTGCCATGAATGTGGACCTCAATGATGATGGTACCTTTACGATCAATGAAGGAAGCACTTACCCAACCACTGAAACAGAGAACTGTTCCACCTTTGCAACAGTTCCTGGTGTATCCGAAGCAGGTACCTGGACAAGTACTCCAGGCTTTACTCATCCAGATGATGCAAATGCATACTCAATGGGATGGGGAATCTCTTTATCATCTGTTTTTGCACAGTTTAGTGCGGCAGACCTTATAAATGGCGAGTATGGTGTCGACTATGGTGCAGGCACGGACATGGAAAACTGGGGAATGGTCACACTTGATTACGAAGATGAAGCTCATACTATTCCACAAGACCTAGAGATCTTCTGGGAAGCCCATGATGGTACTGCAAGTGGTCTTGGAGTAAATGATGATGGACAGTTGAACGGTTTCACCGGGGTACCCGTTTCTCCTGGAGATACTGTGACAATTGGTAACATGGAAGCCTATTTAGCATATGTACACCCTGATACCATGCTATGGTACATGTTAGGTTGGACAGGTAGTGAAGAAGGATTTTCTATGCCGATCCTAGGTGGAACAGGCCATCCAATTGATCCATCGAACTCAGACACCTATACTATTGATCCTGCAACTGGAGACACCCTGCCTGTTGGTACAGTAAATACAAACCATGGATATCTATTTGATCCAGCTGCTGCTGATGGTGTCCCCTTCAGTGGAGATGAACCGCTGGCCCCAACTGGATTTTTCTTTACCTACAACTTTTTGGAAGCATCAAGTGTGTTTTCTGGAGTACTCAATGCACATCTAGGCGCTGGAGTAGATCTTGATGTTGCGCTGGCCGCTGCGGCAGATTCAGTTGCCTTCATATACGTTGACGCAGATATTTCTGCTGCAATCGGTGCATCAGTTTCTAGTTCCTTGTATGCAGATTACTTGGATTGCGCAGGTGCTGGTGGTGGTGATGCCTGTAATGATATTTTTCAGGCTGGTCCAACAATGGCATTGGTCGGCGTCCAACAGATGTGTGACTATGACTGTGGAGTAGATGATTCTGGTTGGGATTATGACCCAGAATACGAGACTGGTCGTTTGGTCTTCGAAGTGGACAACAGATGCATCCCAGATAACACGACCCAAAGGGTCAATACATTCTGGACCTATGCTGGTAGTGCCGCTGAGGTTGATGAGGATGCCCCCATCGCTGAAGAATTCACATTACATGGTAACTATCCAAATCCATTCAATCCAGAGACCAAGATACGATTTGCCACGGAAAGAGCGTCTGATGTAAAAGTGACGATCTATTCCATATTGGGCGAAGAAGTATCTGTAGCTCATGATGGTCAACTATCATCAGGAACCTACGATATCACATGGTATGGACAAGACTCAAGAGGAAACAAGGTCCCAAGTGGGGTCTACTTCTATGAGGTACGTTCAGATGATAGAATACAGAAAGGAAAGATGTTACTCTTAAAGTAGTATATCATACATAATTCAATAAAAATGATAAATAGTAGACAGCCTCGTAGTACGGGGCTGTTTGCTATTCTGAGGGCCTCATGAAAACATATAGCATCATATCCATCATGATCTTTTCATTCCTTTTTGGGCAAAAAGGATCTATCACAGGAAAGGTGACTGACTCCACCAATGATTCTCCCTTGATCGGTGCAAATGTGATCATTGACGGAACAGACCAAGGCGCGGCCACAGACGCTGAGGGAAAATACACGATCAAAGGATTAGATCCTGGGACATATACGATCAAGGTCTCTTACATTGGCTATCGACAATATGAAAAGGACATTGAACTTGCTTCAGGTGAAAAGGTCTTGAAAGATCTTGCACTTCAGCCAGAAGCCATCGAAATGAAAACTTACGTTGTTACCGCCTCACGACGTCGAGAGCGGGTTGAAGATGCTCCCGCTGCTATTTCGGTGATCTCAAAAACAGAGATCAGGCGTGAGAGTAATACAAACCTTGGTGACTATCTAAAGGGGACAAAGGGAATAGATTTTACACAATCTGGGATAGACAGTTATAACATGACCGCTAGAGGCTTCAATTCCTCTTTTAGTTCACGGCTTCTGACCTTGACCGATGGACGAATGGCGAATGTCCCTTCTTTGAGATTAACAGCATATAATGTGATACCTGTCTCCTTTGAGGATGTTGAGCAAATAGAAGTTGTCTTGGGTCCGTCTTCTGCGCTTTATGGTCCAAATGCGCATAGCGGAGTGCTTAACATAGTTACCTCATCACCTTTGAGATCCACAGGCACAAGTGTAAATATTCAAGGGGGTTTGTTAAGCCAAACGGATACAGATCTATTAAAAAAATTGACATTCAGAACAGCACATAAATTTGGGAATATTGGCATTAAACTATCTGGTGTTGCCCTTGCAGGTCAAGATTGGACACATTTTAACAATGATGAATTTGAAGGGCATGACCCAGCCTTTATCGGGAGGCCAAACTTGAAGCATGATCGATTAGACAGAGGCGGAAGGCTAGCACCAGAGAATGATAATAATCCACTTTTTACTCAGGAAATGATCGGTCATGTCGAAGGCTCTGATGAGTCTTGGATAGGTCATTATTGGGGAGATCACATTGCCGAAACAGGAGGCGAAGATGGATCACCAATCATTACACAACAAATGATAGATGAGGCATCAACCGATCCATTTAATCGATTCACTCTTCCAAATGGAATGGTCTTATGGTATGTCACTTCAGATAAACTAGGTAAAATATATGCTGATGGAATTGACAATAATGGTGACGGTGCAATTGACGAACAGATCGACATAGGAATTGATGATGAGGAAGAGGCCTGGGTAGATGGTGTTGACAATGATGGTGATGGTCTCATAGATGAGAGCGATGAACTAGGAAGTGCTTGGTTGGATCGATTTGGTTCCACAACCGATTATAAGAATTTAGAGGCCACTACAACCATTTATTCCAATCCAGATTCCACATGGAGTGTCTTGGATGAGTATCATAAGTTTGGGTTCGGTAATTATACTTACGATTCCAACGGAAATATTGTATTTGACACCAATAATAATGGAATCTACGATGATAGTTGGGGCTCGAATGGATTAGATGATGATGACGACTGGGGACTTTATAAGGATGACCTTGGCAATGCATTTGATTTCCCATTTGAACCTTTTGTAGATCTCAATGGTAATGGGGTGTACGATAGTGATGTGGCAGAAGGTTATGCAGAGATCTTTGGCTCATTTGTATTATTGGATTTTGGTCTAGATGGTATCCCAGCCTTTGATGCGAACGATGATGGTGACTATGATGATGATGGAGATATTCCACCAGACTATGGTGAGGGAAATGGTGTATGGGATGGAGAGACCTTTGAAAACTTGAATGGCAATACTGAGGTTATTGATGGGGAGAGCATCCCGATCTGGGACATATTTGATAATAATGACCTAGACGGAGATGGTAAACCAAGCATAGGCGAGAATGGTGTTGATGAATTGGATGAGAGGGATTTCTCATTGAATTATGGTAATCTGAGCAATATCTATAAGGATGCGAATGATGATGGGATTGATGACTATCCTGAATTCAAAGTTCGGAATTATCGGTATGATCTACGCGTAGATTGGGAACCAAATTCCGATTTTTCTTTAAGTCTGTCTCATGGCTTTGCTTGGGCAAAGAACATAAATATAACTGGAATAGCTAGATACCTCGCTGACGGCTGGATATATAGATACTATCAAAGTAGAATGAGATGGAAGAATTTATTCCTACAATCATACCTCAACACTAGCTACTCTGGCGACCCAAGCCGTCCTACAAGAAATTTGGCAACGGGTAGTTTTATCTATGATCGTTCGAAAAAATTTAGTCTCCAACTACAACATCTCAATGAATGGAAAAATGGAGATCTGAGATTCGTTTGGGGATTGGACTACTTCTTGACATTGCCAGATACCAGGGGGACAATATTATCTGATAAAGACCTAAGAGATAGGCGAGACAACAATGGAAATGGCGAATCAGGATCCCCATACATATTTGATGACAAGAATGACAACACATGGTATGATGATGGGGAAAGATACACTCGCTGGGGTACTGAAGATCAGTCACAATTTTCTGATCCAAATGACAGCACTGGCCAGGATGCGGTCTTTGGTGCAATTGCAGATGGCTTGGACAATGATGGTGATAGCGACGACTTCAACGATCTCAATGGAAATGGAATACCTGACTTTGTTGATTCCAATGGCAATGGTGAATATGATTCGGGAGATGTTTTGGAGCCTGGGGTTCAGTGGCTTGGGGGACAACGTTTTTATGTCTTTGCAGATGGCCTGGACAATGATGGTGACGGAAAGATAGATGAGAACATAGACGAGGGCATAGATGAGGCCTCTGAGGATAATAGATATACTGTTAATGAACTGGGTGCATATTACCAGGTCAATTGGAAGATCAATGACAAATGGGAGTTGATCCAAGCGACTCGACTTGATGCTCACGATCGCCTGACAGATCTGATTCAATTCAATAACCAAGGATACGGAATGGGCTATAGCCCACTTGATTGGAAATTTGATCTTGACAAGAAAGATGGATTGCAGATCTCTCCAAAAGTGGGTATTGTGCACAGACCAAAGGAAAATCAAAATTATAGATTGACCTGGGCAAGAGCATTCAATACACCTACCAATCAGGCTCTATTCCTTGACATATTTGTCACGCGTGTATCTGTGTTCAAGGTATATGCACAAGGCGCTGATGGGGGATATGTTTTCCCAAGAGACTCCATTGGTAATCCCTATTACTATAAGCCATATGAGGGTGTTTATGAGACAGTTGATACTAGTAACTCAATATATTTTTATCCTTCGACCGATCCAAAGACCGAAGGTTTTTATGGTCAACAGGTCATAGACCTGCCTGAGATAAAACCTGAAATCGTTAATACCTGGGAGTTTGGCTATAAGGGAAGATTAAGTAATTTACTATTTGGGACATTGGATGTCTATACGAGCCACTACAGTAGTTTCGTCAGCCCTGTTACCTTCATCACTCCAATTGTAGTTGAAAAATCAGTACTCGAGACTGATTATGATGGGGATGGTGTCCTAAATACGATCGAGGGCATAACAAATAATGATATTGAAGATCGTGAAGATTATGATGAGTCCTTCAACCACTGGCGTGGAGGAATTCAGGGTGTTACTGCAATGGATACCATCCCAGGATACACCCCTCCCGTTGTCGTTGGATATATCAACTATGGAGAGGTTGACATGTGGGGATTCGACGCAAGCGTGACCGCACTTTTAAATCTAGAATGGTCGATCGATGCAAATTATTCTTATCTTGGAATGAATGAGTTTCTAAACCCAATTACCAACTCCATGGACCCGATCAATGCACCAAGACATAAAATGGGCATGAAATTACAATACAACTCCAGAAGATGGCCGGTCACTGGGTCTTTCAATGCCAGATATGTTGATGGATTCAAATGGTCTTCCGGAATATATTTTGGGGACATTACACCTTATACCCTATTTGATGTACATCTGGGATATGAGTTTAATAAGTTTCTCAAGGCAAACTTTACCATAACAAATCTTTTGAATCATCGCCATACGCAGATAATAGGTGGACCCCCAATTGGCAGGGTCATGCTGTTAAGATTGCAAACCACATTTTAACTTACTCGCCTGTATTAGAGGCTTTGTTACATATCATGACTTTGTCTAATATATGTAATTCGACATCCATTAGGTCAACATAAATAGATTCATGAGGTCTCCCATGATCGATAATGACTCAAATAATTCAATAAATAAGATAGGGGTTCTAGGTGCAGGTCTAATGGGCCATGGCATAACACATGCCATTGCAACATCTGGGATTGAAGTAGTGATGATCGACACATCATTGGAAAACTTAGAAAATGCCCTAAGCAAAATAAAGACCATATTACACAATGATCTAATAAAAAGGATCAT
>Ga0066846_10001633_pt1 | contig 10652 bp, 10 predicted proteins | sample ETNtaG_33_FD_65489 | JGI IMG/M metagenome (GOLD analysis project Ga0066846, IMG submission 65489) | Marine microbial and viral communities from oxygen minimum zone, Eastern Pacific Ocean - ETNP201310SV76 | ecosystem: Environmental > Aquatic > Marine > Oceanic | place: Pacific Ocean: Eastern... | reverse complement strand
AATTGGATTTCAAACAAATTTATTTGCCATAAACCCGTTAGATGAAAAACAAAAAGTTCCAGTATATTTTGCAAATTTTGTTTTAATGGATTATGGTTTTGGAGCAGTTTTTGGATGTCCGGCACACGACCAAAGAGATTTAGATTTTGCAAATAAATATAAACTACAAGTTAAAACAGTAGTAAAGCCAATTGATGAAGATGATAATTTTAGTGCACATAAAGAAGCTTATACTGGATCAGGAATTGTAATTAATTCTAATTTTTTAAATGGGTTAAAAGTACCCGATGAATCTATTATTAAAACTACAGATATACTTGAAAAAAGAAAGTTAGGGAAAAAAAAAATTAATTTTAGATTAAAAGATTGGGGTGTATCAAGACAAAGATATTGGGGCTGCCCAATACCAATAGCTTATGATGAAAATGGAAATGTTTTTCCTATACCAAAAAAAAATCTACCAGTAAAGTTACCAGAAAATATTGATCTAAATTTTAAAGGCAATCCATTGGATAATGCTAAGGAATGGAAAAAAATAAAAATAGATGGAAAAGAATTAACTAGAGAAACAGATACTTTGGACACTTTTGTAGATTCGTCATGGTATTTTATAAGATTTTGTTCTCCAAATAATAAAAAATATGGTTTTGATTATGATGAGTTAAAATATTGGATGCCTGTTGATCAATATATAGGTGGCGTTGAGCATGCAATATTACATCTGCTTTATTCAAGATTTTTTACAATGGCATTAAATTACAAAACAAAAATTTCAATTTAAAAGAACCTTTTAAGGGATTATTTACCCAGGGCATGGTTTGTCATGAAACTTACAAAGATGATGATGATAAATGGTTAAGTCCAGAAGAAGTTGAAACTAAAGATGGAAAAAATTATTTCATAAAAAAAAAACCAACAAAAAAAGTAGTAGTTGGACCCGCAGAATCTATGTCGAAATCCAAAAAAAATACTATAGATCCTGAACAAATTATTGAAAATTATGGTGCTGACTCTGTTAGATTATTTATGTTGTCTGATAGTCCGCCAGAAAAAGATGTTCAATGGTCTGAACAAGGAATAATTGCTTGTTATAAATTTATTCAGAAACTATGGACTTTACACAAAAAAATTAAAATTAAATTAAAGGAAAAAGAAAAATCTCAAAAAAGCTCAGATGAAATTTCTAAATTTACTAATCAATTAATTGAAAGAATAAATAATAATCTAGAAAGGTTTAATTATAACGTAATTATTGCTAACATTTATGAAACATACAATTTTTTGAATCAAAAAATAAATACCCCAATAAACAGTTATTCATTGCTTGAAAATTACAAAAAAATTCTATCCATCATATCACCCATAATTCCTCATTTTTCATCTGAATGCTTAGAAGATTTAAAAATTGATCATAAAATAAAATGGCCAATAGTAGAAAAACAATTTCTAGTAAATGAAGATACCAATATAGTAATTCAAATAAATGGAAAAAAAAGATCAATTATTAATTGCAAAAAAGGAATAACAGAAGAAACTTTAATAAAAACAATTAAAAACGATTTAAAAGTTAATAAATTTTTAGAAAATAAAAAAAATATTAAAAGTATTTTTATTAAAGATAAGCTGTTAAATTTAATTATTAAAGAATGAAAATAAATAAAATTTTCACTATATTAACTTTCTTTCTATTGCTTAGTTGTGATTTTAAACCAATGTATTCGAAGGAAAAACTTGATAGCAACTATAATTTTACAATAACCAATATTGGTTTTTCGGGAAACAGTAATATTAATCAATATTTAAAAAATAATTTAGTAAATTATATAAACAACAAAGATAAAGAGATAAAGTATAATTTGATTATTGATTCACGTATTATAAAAACAATAACTTCAAAAAACAAAAAAGGAAACCCAGAAATATTTTACATAAAAATATTAGTAAATGTAGATATAATCCAAGATGATAAAATAAAAAATAAAACGATTTTGGAAGAAGGTTTTGAATACAAAAATAAGTCAGGCAAATTTGAATTAAATATGTATGAGAAAAATATACAAAAAAATCTAGCAAGTAAATTATCCAAAGATTTAATTGAACATCTATATTATATAAAATGATTCAAAAAGCATTCGAAATAGACAAAATTAATTTTAACAAATATAATTTGTACCTTTTTTATGGAGAAAATGAGGGTTACAAAAATGAAATTATAAAAAATAAATTTGAAAAACTTTATCCAAATAAAATATACAGGTACGACGAGAAAGAAGTATTAGAAAAAAAAGATGAATTTTTTGATAGTATCCTAACAAAATCATTTTTTGAAAATGATAAGCTTATAATAATTTCAAGAACTACTGATAAAATTAAAGATATTATTGAAGATATTTTTTTAAAAAAAATAGATGATATAAAAATAATTTTGTCAGCTAATATTCTTGAAAAAAAATCAAAATTAAGAAATTATTTCGAAAAAAACAAAGATACTATTTGTGTACCTTTTTACGCAGATACTTATCAAACATTAAGCTTCATTGCTGTTAATTTTTTTAAAGAAAAAAAAATATCTATATCACAAGAAACAATTAACTTGATAGCTGAGAGGTGTAAGGGTAATAGAGAAAATTTAAATAACGAATTAAAAAAAATAGAAAATTATGCAAAATCCGAAAAAAGAATTAGTGTGGAAGATATTTTAAAACTTAGCAATCTTGCTGAAAACTATAATGCATCAGAACTTACAGATAATTGTCTTGCTAAAAATATAAAAAAAACAGCAAATATATTAAATGAAAATAATTACTCAAATGAAGACTGTATTTTAATTGTAAGAACACTTTTAACAAAAGCCAAAAGAATAGTAAAATTACAAGAAGAATTAAAAAAAAATAAAAATATTGAACAAGTTATAACAAATTTTAAACCTCCTATTTTTTGGAAAGATAAGACAATTGTAAAACAACAAATAAATCACTGGCCATTAGAAAAAATCAATAATATGATTGAAAATATCAATGAAACAGAATTATTGATTAAAAAAAATTCTGCCAATTCTCTAAATATTTTATCTAACTTTATAATAAGTCAATCTATAACTTCTAATAATTAGATTTAATTACATCTATAATTCTATTCAATTGATCAAGATCTTTATATTCAAAGGATATAAGCCCAGTATTATTTTTTTTATTTTTAATAAAAGTATTAAGACCAATTTTATCTTTTAAAGTAGACTCTATTTGTTTTAGGTTTGGATCCTTTGAAATATATTTGGGCATTTTTTTTGACTTAAATAATCTCACTAAATTTTCTGCTTGCCTAACTGATAATTTTTTATCCATAATTTTCTTCGCAAGAAAAAAGGCATTTGATAGTCCTACAAGAACCTTTGCGTGTCCTTGTGATAAATTGTTTTTCTCTATAAGCTCTATTACCTCTTTAGGTAATGTTAATAGTCTCAGACAATTAGAAATGTGACTTCTGCTCTTGCCTATAAATTTAGCAACTTTTTCGTGATCATATCCAAAATCATCTATTAATCTTTGATATCCATTAGCTTCTTCTACTGAATTTAAATCATGCCTTTGAACATTTTCAACTATAGCAAACTCTAATGACTTAAGATCATTTGCTTCGATAATTACAACGGGTAATTCATTAAGACCTGCATTTTGAGCTGCTAGCCACCTTCTTTCACCTGCTATAATTTCATACTTGTTATTATGGTCTCTCGATTCTCTTACGATAATTGGTTGGATTACGCCTCTTTCTTTAATTGAATTAGAAAGTTCTACTAAATTTTCTTTATCAAAATTTTTTCTGGGTTGGAATCTGTTTCTTACTAAGTCTGTAATTAAAAGTTTTTTAATATTTGTATTAGTTTTGTTATCTCCAATTAAAGAAGACAACCCTCTTCCTAATCCTTTTCTAATTTTAAATGCATCCATTATGCAGCACTTTCAAAAGTTTCTTTTTTATTTAAAAATTCCTCAGTAAAATTAAAATATGATTTGCTACCTGGACATAACTTATCATAAATCAAAACAGGCATTCCGTGGGAAGGGGCTTCTGACAATCTAACATTTCGCGGTATAACAGTTGAATAAACTTTTTCTTTAAAATAATTCCTTGCCTCTTTTTCAACCTGGCCCGAAAGTTTATTTCGTTTGTCATACATGGTTAGGAGTATCCCTTTAATTTTTAGATCAGAATTTAAATTAATTTTAATTCTTTCAATCGTTTTCATTAGTTGAGTTAATCCTTCAAGTGCAAAAAACTCGGCCTGTAGCGGTACTACTAATGAATTGGATGCTACTAAAGCCATCACAGTAAGCAAACTAAGAGATGGTGGACAATCTACAAAAATATACTCATATTTGCCTCTGGAATCGTTTAAATAAGCCATTATTTGTTCTTTTAGAATAAAGGCCCTTCTGCTGTCTCCAGCCGTCTCAATTTCAAGTCCAGACAAATCTACATTGGATGAAACTAAATCTAAATTCTGGAATTGAGTTTTTTTTATAACATCTAAAATTTTTTTTGTTCCGTTAAGTACCGCATAAATTGTTTCCTCTGAACTTTCAGAATTTGACAATCCTAAACCTGTTGTGGCATTTCCCTGAGGATCTAAATCTATAACTAAAACCTTTTTACTTTTAAGAGCTAGTCCTGCAGCTAAATTTATTGCCGTTGTAGTTTTACCAACTCCACCCTTCTGGTTTATAATTGATAAAATTTCTGTCTTGCTCATTTTTTTTTTACATTCTTAATATTTATTAAAAACGAATCTTTACTTGTTATGCTTCTTTTCTTCTTATAGTCAAAATCCCATTTCTTAATAGAGCTTTCGACTAATTGTTTTCCATTTTTTCCCATGAAGACAACTAAATTTGAGAAATTTATAAAATTTTTTTCCATAATTTCTAAAATTGTAGGCAGTGGTTTAAAAGCACGCACAATTACACTCCCTGAATTTAAATTCTTTTCTTTAAATACATCTTTTTCATAAACGTTAACGTCCAATTTAAGTTTTTCTTTAATTTCTCTTAAAAAATCGCTTTTACGATGACTCTTTTCAAATAAATTCATTCTGGTTTCATTTTTTTTATCTCTTAATATTATAGCTACCACTATTCCAGGTAGCCCAGCTCCTGATCCTAAATCTGTACATATTTTATTATTTAAGTCAATAAAATCAATAACTTGTGCACAATCAATTATGTGTCTTTCAATAAAATTATTGATAACTTTTCTACTAATTAAGTTAATTTTCTTATTTTTTTCCAAAACTAACTCTTTGAAATAGTCTAATTGGTAGTATGTTTCACGTGAAACGTTAAATTGATCTAAAATTTGATATTTATATAAATTTATACCCATTAAGCTATTCGCTTAATAGACTTTCTTTTAACATGTGACAACAAAATATATACAGCAGAAGGAGTTATTCCATCAATTCTTAGTGCTTGTCCCATTGTTTTTGGTCTTATTTTCTTAAATTTATCTCTAACCTCATTTGAAAGACCATTTAACTTATCATAATTAATTTTATTAGGAATAATTAGATTTTCATCTCTTTTGAAAGCCAATATATCAGCTCTTTGCTTCTTTAAATATCCTTGATAATGAGCATTTATCTCAATTTGCTCATCAATTTCTTTATTATAAAATGGTATCTGAGACCATATTTCACGTATTTTACTCATACCAACATCTTTTTGGGCTAAAATTTCAACTGCATTTCTAGAAACACCATCTTTTGCTATTTTAATTAAATATTTTGATGCTTTTGATGGAGTTATGTATAAATTTACCATTTTTTTATCAATAATTCTTATTTTTGAAGATTTATCATAGAAATTTTCCAAACGTTCTCTAGATATTAGACCAATCTCATTACCTTTATTAGTTAATCTTTGATCGGCATTATCAGCTCTCAATGAAAGTCTATATTCAGCTCGTGAAGTAAACATTCTATATGGTTCTGCAATACCTTTTGTTACCAAATCGTCTATCATGACTCCAATGTAGGCATCAGATCTATCTATAATGAATGGCCCTAACTTTTTTACTGAAAGTGCAGCATTAATGCCAGCAACTAAACCTTGGGCAGCGGCCTCCTCATAGCCTGTTGTTCCATTGATTTGGCCTGCTAAATAAAGATTTTTAATTTTTTTTGTTTCTAAACTTAAAAATAACTCCCTAGGATCAACAAAATCATATTCAATTGCATACCCGGGCTGTAAAATCTTTACATTCTCTAACCCATTGATATTATTACATATTTCTTGCTGAATTACTTCAGGAAGTGAAGTAGAAATACCATTTGGATAGATTGTATGATCGTTTAAGCCTTCGGGTTCTAAAAAAATCTGATGCCTATCCTTATCTGAAAACCTTACTACTTTATCTTCAATAGAAGGACAATATCTTGGTCCAACTCCTTTGATGGTTCCAGAATACATTGCGCTTCGTATTAAATTTTTAGAAATTATTTTATGAACTCTTTCATTAGTATATGTCACTCGACATGAAACCTGTTTGTTAAATTTTTTTTTAGTTAAGAATGAAAAAAAATATGGTTCGTTATCTGCATGCTGTTCTTCCAGATTCTTAAAATTAATAGTTCGAGAATCTAATCGTGGTGGTGTTCCAGTTTTTAACCTGCCAATTTTAAAATTATATTTTTTTAACTCTTCACTTAAACCAGTCGAAGGTTTTTCATTTATTCTTCCAGCTGGAATTTTTTTTTCTCCTACATGAATTAAACCATTTAAAAAAGTTCCTGTTGTTAAAATTAATTTCTTACAATTAATTTTTTTTCCTGACTTGGTTATAAAACCATTTACACTGTTTTTTTCGAATATAAATCCTACTACAGGATCTGAAAAAACGCTTAAATTACAATAGTTTAACAGCTTTTCTTGCATATATTTACGATATAACGATCTATCACTCTGCGTTCGTGGTCCTCTCACTGCTGGACCTCTACTTCTATTTAATAATCTAAATTGTATACCTGATTTATCTGCTACATCACCCATTACTCCATCAAGTGCATCTATCTCTCTGACTAAGTGTCCTTTGCCCAAGCCACCAATTGCTGGGTTACAAGACATCTCTCCTATTGTTTCAATTTTATGTGTAAACAACGCAGTGTTAACTCCTAATCTTGCTGAGGCGGCAGCTGCTTCACAGCCCGCATGTCCACCACCTATAACAACTACATCAAATGATAAATCATTTTTCATATGCTAAATTTATAACTCAATAAAATATTTACAAGATGAGAGAGGAAATCTGAAAAAAAACTTATAAAATGCTTAAAAAAACTTATTTATCAACAAAAAAACATTAATAATGGTCAAAAATCCTCATAAAACTGGTTTTATTTACCAATACAGAAATCGTTGAAAATACTACCTAATATCTCCTCTACATCCACTTTTCCAACAATTATTCCAAGATGTCTAGTTGCTAACCTTAGATCTTCAGCAGCTTTATCAAAATCCTCTAATTTATTTTTGTCTTCAAAATTTTTTAAATGATAAACACATTGCTCTAAATGTTGTCTGTGTCTTTCCCTTGTTATCAAAATATCTTCTGATGTAATAAATTTGTTTTTCAATTTTTTTTTAATTACATTAATAAGTTGATCTAAATTTTTTTCTTTTTTTAATGAAATATAAATTGGATTAAATTTTTTAAACTCATAAAAAATATTATCTATTCCAAGATCAGACTTATTAATAACTAATATAGATTTTTCTGACAATAAATCCTTAAAAAACCCTGTTAAATGGGCGTTTTTTGGCTCTATTATCACTATATTTAAATCTGCATTTTCAGCTTTTTCTAAAGCTAACCGTATTCCTTTCTTTTCTATTTCGTCTTTAGATTTTCTTATTCCAGCAGTATCGGACAAAACAACAGGTAGCCCATCTATATTCAAATGAGTTTCAATAACATCTCTTGTTGTCCCCGCTATTTCTGAAACTATAGCAACTTCTCTTCTAGATAAGTAATTTAACAAACTTGATTTTCCAGCATTGCTGGGCCCTACAATAGCAATTTTAAATCCTTCTCTTATTCTTTCGCCTACTTTTTGATCGTCTAATGCTTTGTTGATTTCGTTTTTTACTTTTTCAGATTTTTTTTTAATATTTTTTAAAATATATTCGGGAAGATTTTCATCTGGAAAATCAATTTTAGCTTCAACATTGGATAAAATTTTTAATAAAATTTCTCGCCATGAATTATAAACTTCAGAATGCTTGCCTGACATAACTTTTATAGCTTGTTGTCTTTGAATTTCTGTTTCAGAAGAAATTAAATCAGCAATACTTTCTGCTTTTAGTAAATTTATTTTTCCATTTTGAAATGCTATTTTTGTAAATTCTCCTGGTTCTGCTAATCTACAGTTTTCAATTTTTGAAATAGACTGATGAATAGCTTCAACTACAGATCTGCTACCATGAACATGAAATTCTGCCATATCTTCGCCCGTGTAGCTCTGTGGGCCTGGAAACCATATAATTATACCTTCATCTATCAGGTCATTAGTGTTAATTTTATTGATCTTTTTGAGTGTTGCCTCTCTTGTTTTGGGAAAAACGCCATTTGTAAGTTTAGCGATTACTTCCTTGGTTTCAGGTCCAGATACACGAATCACACTTATTCCAGATGTTCCAAGACCAGAAGAAAGAGCATAAATTGTCATAAGTTTAGTATAGCTAGAATGATTTTTTAATATATATTTTTTTGTATGATTGTTTGGTGTGCATCCTATCCTAAAAGTGGAAATACTTGGGTTAGAGGAATTATTGCATCTTTAATATATTCAAAAGATGGAATATTTAACTTCGATATGTTGAAAAAAGTAAGTCTGTTTCCAAAAAGATTGTATTTCAAAGAGTTTACAGATGATTATTCAAATTTAAAAAAAATTAGCAAATATTGGATTGATGTACAAAAAAAAATTAATAGTGATGGTAAACTAAGAATATTTAAAACACACAATGGAAACTATAATTTTTTGGGTAATGATTTTACAAATAAAGAAAATACGACTGGAATAATTTATGTTGTTAGGGATCCTAGAAATATAATTACTTCAATAGCAAATCACTATCAACTAAATTTAAAAGAAAGTACAAATTTTTTATTAGATGAAAAAAAATTTTTATTTAATCTAAATGATAATAATGACCTGAGTGAAGAAAATATTATAACTCTATTAGGATCTTGGAAGACTCACTATAATTCATGGAAAATTGCATCAAATTCTCTAATAATTAGATATGAAGATTTATTATTTAATACAAAATCAGAAATAGTTAGATTATTAAACTTTATTAAAAAATTTATAAATTTTGATTGTAGTGAAAAAAAAATTCTAAATATAATAAAAAGTACATCTTTTGAAAAATTAAAAAAAACTGAAGAAATAGAAGGCTTTGAAGAAGCATCAAATTCATCTATAAAATTTTTTAATTTAGGCCCAAACAATAATTGGAAAAATGTCTTAAATAAGAATTTAATTAATAATATTGAAAAAAATTTTAACAAAGAAATGAAAGAACTAAGATATATATAATTAATGGAAATAATAATTCTGCAACATATTAAAGTGGAGGATCCAGGTTACATTAAAGATTTAATGCTAAAAGATGGAATAAATTTAACTACTATTGAACTTGATGAAGGTAAAAAAATTCCAGAAGATCTTAATAAGTTTGATGCAATGTTCTGTATGGGTGGCCCGATGGATACGCACATGGAAGATGAATATCCATGGTTAATTGATGAAAAAAAAAAAATTAAAGAATTTGTTGTTGGGTTTAAAAAGCCTTATTTGGGTTTTTGTTTAGGTTGTCAGCTGCTTGGAGAGATTGTCGGCGGAAAAGTAATGAAATCTAAAAAACCTGAGATCGGTATACTTGATATCAATTTTTCAAAACAAAAAGAAAATGACTTTCTTTTTTCATCTTTCCCTAATAAAATTAGGGCATTACAGTGGCACTCTTTTGAAGTAACAAACCTTGAAAATGTTAAAGATGTTACTTTATTAGCATCTTCAAACACAACTAAATATCAAATATTTAAATATCAAAATCATGCATATGGAATTCAATTTCATATAGAAGTTAAAGATACTACTGTGAATGACTGGGGCTGTGTGGTTGAATACAAAAAAGCTTTAGAAGAACAATTGGGGCAAGGAGCTTTAGAAAAATTTGACAAAGAGGCAAAATCTAATATGTTTGAAATGAACAATTGTTCTAAAATACTATATTCTAATTTCAAAAAAATTATAAAATAATTATTTATATAAATAGTATAAATGGAATCTGAACTTAAAAAGGCTGTAAATTTTTTTGATAAAGGCAAACTAAGTAGTGCAAAAGAAATAGCTCTACGTATTTATAATAGTAAACCTGATCATTTTGATAATTTACGTCTACTTAATTTTATATGTTTTAAAAAAAAGGATTTTTCTTCTGCTCTTGACTTTATAAATAAGGCAATAAAAATAAATCCAAATTTTGCAGAAGCATATAACGAACAAGGTAATGCCTTGAATGAACTTAAACAGCTGCAATTAGCAATTAAAAGCTATGACCAAGCAATAAAACTTAATCCTAAATATG
>Ga0066846_10001616_pt1 | contig 10715 bp, 6 predicted proteins | sample ETNtaG_33_FD_65489 | JGI IMG/M metagenome (GOLD analysis project Ga0066846, IMG submission 65489) | Marine microbial and viral communities from oxygen minimum zone, Eastern Pacific Ocean - ETNP201310SV76 | ecosystem: Environmental > Aquatic > Marine > Oceanic | place: Pacific Ocean: Eastern... | reverse complement strand
CCACTCTTCTGTAGGTCCAGTTGGTACGACGTCAGTGTGCCCTAAAAAGACAAAAAGAGGCCCCTTTTCTCCATAAGTTGCCCATAGATTATTAACATCACCAAAAGGCATGTGTTCAATCCTAAAATTAATTGCTTCTAGTCTTCCTGCAATGAGTTCTTGGCAGCCTTCATCAGAAGGTGTTATTGACTGTCTAGATATAAGCTCCTTAGCTAATTCTAATGTTGGATTCATATAAAATATTAATCGTTAGTGTGAAGTTGATCATTCAGAGACACTTTTTTTCTATTTGGTTTACATTGAATAGCACCAGTCAATGAATTCCTAATAAAAAGTTGATCATCTTTTGAAGATAGTTCGGAGGCTTTTACGGTCTTCACTAATTTATTATCTTTATCTAGAACTTCCACTTTAGATCCTGCAGTTAAATACAATCCAGCTTCGACAATACATCTATCTCCTAAAGGAATTCCTAGACCTGAATTGGCTCCTAGTAAACAATCTTCACCTACAGAAATCTTAACATCGTTTCCACCTGACAAAGTTCCCATGGTGCTGCATCCACCTCCAAGATCAGAATTCTTACCAATAATAACTCCTGCTGATATTCTTCCTTCAATCATTGATGGCCCAAGTGTCCCGGCATTAAAATTAACAAATCCTTCATGCATTATGGTCGTTCCTTCAGACAAGTAAGCGCCTAATCTTACTCTGCTAGCATCAGCAATCCTGACACCATTTGGAATCACGTAGTCTGTTAAACACGGAAATTTATCCAGCGATCGTATATACAATGAATCGTATTCAGGCCTTAATTTTTCAAGGTCATTAGGGTGAATAGGACCTTGGTTTGTCCACGCTACATTAGACAGGGCACTGAATATACCTTCTAAATTGATAGTATTAGGTTTAACTAACTTCATTGATAATAGATGTAATTTTAAATATGCATCTTTGACGTCTTCTACTGGGGTATCTTTGTTTATTTTATGAACGATTAATTTTTCCCTTTCTTTAACTATTTGACCTTCTTTTTTAGCCAGTTTAGTAAAATCTGAACCTTCCTTTTCCATCTGTTGGTACAAAGAGTCTAAAGATTCAAATTCATCTTTTCGGTCATTCAAGGAAACTATTTTGGTATATCGAATAGCTAATATTTCACCCTCAAGGCTTGTAGAGGCTACACCTGTAGCTATAAGAGGAAACGTATCCATTTTTGTATTATAAGTTTTGGTTCAGTTCAAAGATATATCTAAATATTTAGTAAAAATCTTTAAACCTTAACGTAGGTCTGATTCACTGCCGTAAGAGCGTGTTCAATAATTTCTGTTTCATGAACTATAGCTATTCTTACAAAGTCTTTTCCAGGGTTAACTCCCTTATTCTCAACAGCTAGATAAGATCCTGGTAAAACAATCACATTACTTTCTTGGTAAAGTCTTTTTGCAAACAATTGATCATCACAAGGCACTTTCAGCCAAATATAAAACCCTCCTGGAGGGCGTACGATTTTGGGAACATCCTGAAGGGCTGTAATAGCAATCTCATATTTTTTATCATAATCCCTTCTATTATTTTCTACGTGTGAAGAATCATCCCAAGCCCAAGAGCTTGCCATTTGCGTTGGTAAAGATAAGGTTACCCCATGATACGTTCTGTAAAGCAAAAGATCATTGATAATTAATTCATTTGCAGTAATGAATCCAGATCTTAGACCAGCTAAGTTTGATCTTTTAGATAGGCTATGGAACACCACAGCTTTTGAATTATCTTGGGTTATATCACAACATTCTAAGAGACCTGTAGGAGCAGATTGAGAGCTTTCGTAAATATCCGTGTAACACTCGTCAGAACAAATTAGAAAATCATATTTTTCTGCTTTATTGAGTAAATCAATATAGTCTTCCTTTTCAAGACTATATCCTGTTGGGTTAGAGGGAGAACAAAGAATAAGCAATTGGCAGTTTTTCCATACATCTTCTGGCAATTCATCAAAATTAGGTTTGAAATTATTTTCCTCTAAGGAATTTACGTAATAGGTTGAAGCACCTGCCATGGTTGCTGCACCTTCATAAATTTTATAAAAGGGATTAGGAATAATTACAGTAGGATTTTTCTTCGATGTGTCTATCGTTGCTTGAATAAAAGAAAAAATACCCTCTCTTGATCCAGCTATAGGTAAAACGTTTTTATCAGAATCTATAGATTTAATACCAAATCTACTTTTTAACCAGTTGCAATAAGATTCTCTTAGAAAATATTCACCTTTAGAAGTTGGGTATTTAGAATATAAATCAGAATGGTTATTTAAGAGATTTAGTGCTTCTTTAGGAGGAATATTCTTTGGTTCTCCAATATGAAGACCTAAAGTCTCTTCAGGGTTATTTTCGACAGTAGATAAAAGCTCTCTTAAGAAGTAAAAAGGATACTCAGTCAAAAAATCTAGATTTTTATTCATTTATTTAAGCTGCTCAAAGATACACTCATGTCATTAATTAATCTTTCAAGATCCTTTTTCTTTAAATAAGGGGTATTTTCTTTAGAGGTAATGCAGAACTTGTCCTCAGCACGTTCTCCATAAGTTGCTATTCTAGCTTTTCTAATTAAAGCGCCATGGTCAAGAAATACCTGACAAATAGAAGCTAATAAACCAGGTCTATCAGAAGTTTTGATATCAATCTCTGTCCATCTGTGAGTCATATCGTGTTTATAGGTAATTATTGTATCTGTATTAAAATGCTTTAGATGTTTGGGCTGCCTTCTCTTAACAATCTTTGGAGATAGAACCTCTTGATCAAGCGCTTCTTTAAGTCTTATTATTAAAGATTTAGCTACACTGGAGTGTTTCGAAATTACCTCTCCAGCCTGGTTGCTAATAGTTATAAAATCAAGACAAAAACTGTTCTTCATTCCAAATAATTTAGCATCTAAGAAATTTATGTTTTCAGAGTCTAATATCCCAATGATAGTTGCAAAAACATTAGCTCTATCTTTGGTGTAGACCATAATAGTGGACAAGGTATCAAGATCTTTTTCAATTATTTTTACCAAGCTCCCATTATTGAAGTTTTTTTGGTTTTTAGCGTGCAAAGCCAGGTCTCTAGCATTAAAACTTTCAAAATAGTCAGAATAAAAATTCTTCCAAGATTTCTTTACCTCGCTAATTTCAATTTTCTTATTCTCGGCTAACAAATTTAAGGCCATTGCTTTATTTTCTTCTGGAGACAGTATTACAGAATCCTTATTATTTAAGTATTCAAGCGTCTTGTTATATAGCTCACTTAATAAAGAAGAGTTCCATGAATTCCATAAATTAGGGTTAGTGGCACTAACATCTGCCACTGTCAGGCAATACAAGTAATCTAAGCGTTCTTTTGTTTTAACTTTTTTTGCAAATTGACTTATAACATTAGGATCTGATAAATCTTCTTTTTGAGATTTAACAGACATTAATAAATGATTAACAACCAACCATTCAACGATTTCTTTATCTTCCTGTTTAAATTTATGCTTTGAACAAAACTTCCCAGCTATTGACTTACCTAAATTAGAGTGATCTGACCCCCTGCCTTTACCAATGTCGTGGTAAAGCCCGGCAATATATAAGATTTCAATTTTAGGAATATTTTGAATTAATTTTGTTGCTAAAGGATATGTGGTCGTTGACTTTTTAAGAATCATTCTCCTCATGTTTCTTAAGACCTGCAAGGTATGGGCATCCACTGTGTAAATATGGAAAAGATCATATTGCATTTGCCCAGTAACCCTTCCAAATTCAGGTAAATACTTTCCTAAAATACCAAGATTTTTCATATTCTCTAATTGAGTAACAATTAACCTATTAGATTGCAGTAATTGCAGGAATAAATTTATATTTTTATTCTTGGATCTGAAACTTGAATCAATTAATTCTCTGTCTCTTTTTAGAAGTCTAAGTGTTTGAGAGGAAATGCCCTTTAAATGAGGATTTTCAGTCAGTCTTATGAACAACTCCAACAATAACGAAGGATTCTTTCTAAAACCATTCGGGTTGCTTAGATGGATGAGTTTATTTCTTTCGTAAAAGTTTTTATCTATTGTCTTCTTGTGAGATAGTTTATTTTTCGCCGTTATTTCTTTACATGCCTGCAGGGCCGTTGAATTTATTTCAGAGATACTTAGGGCAGATCTGTAATATCTGTGCATTAATTTTTCTGCAGCAGCACTTAGATTGGTAATAGAAGGGAATAATTTATTAGCTATAGATATTTGATGTTCAAATAGCAATCTGTCTTCTTCTCTTTTTGCTTCCTCATGGAGTAGATATCTTATAGTCCACAGCCAATGCTTTGATTTATCAAGATTTCTCTTCTCATCGCTTGTTAGTATATTTTCTAGATCTATCTTGTCTTGAGAAAAGTTTCTTTGAAAGTTCTTTAACATCCAGTCAATTGTATGTATGTCTCTCAAGCCCCCAGGTGAAGATTTAACATTTGGTTCAAGATTGTATTCAGTATTGTTAAAGCGATTATGTCTATGTATTTGCTCCTCTAATTTTGCTTCAAAAAAATTTTTATTACGCCACAAGTTTTTTGTTCCTAATAATGCAAGATATTTATTAAGTATTTCTTCACTTCCTAGTAACTTCCTGTGCTCCAGCATATTAGTCATCGTTTTAATATCTTTTCTTGCTTGATTGACACTTTCCTTAGTAGTTCTGACGCTATGACCAACGTCCAATCCAAGATCCCAGAGATGACCAATGAATTTCTCTATTTTTTTTTGGTCTGATTTTGGCAGGGTTTTATCAGATAACAAAAGAAGATCTATATCAGAATAAGGGTGTAATTCTCCTCTTCCATAGCCGCCAACGGTGAACACGCCTAAATTAGATATTTGATTTAATTTATGCTCTTTGGCAGTTTCAACTATCAAATGATCTGTATTTTCAGATCTTTTATTTAAAAAATATTCAATTCCTTTTACTTGCCTTCCTCTTTCTTTGTTTAGCCAGGAATTGAACTGAACAGACAAATTATCTTCGTTCTTATTTTTTAAAGTAGATAGCTGATTAGACATCAAGAATTGAATCTAGAAATTCTCATCACTACGTTTAGTTAAGATTTCTGACCCTTCTTTAGTTACTAATATGGTGTGCTCCCATTGGGCAGAGTTTCTTCCATCTTTAGTTTCAACAGTCCATCCATCTGATATTGTTTTAGTAAATTTAGTTCCTAAATTAATCATAGGCTCTATGGTAAAGCACATACCTTCTTTAATTTCTAATCCAGTATTCGGGGTACCATAATGCAAGATTTGAGGCTCATCATGATAAACCTTGCCAATGCCATGCCCGCAATACTCTTCAACTACTGAGTAATGATTCTTTTCTGCATACTCTTGAATGGCATGACCTATATCTCCCAATTTAGCTCCAGGCATGACAGCTTTTATTCCTTTATAGAGGCACTCTTGAGCAATGCTAACAAGTCTTTCGTTGTGAGCTTCTGTTTTGCCTACCAGAAACATTTTAGATGTATCACCATGCCAACCATCCTTAATAACTGTCACGTCAATGTTTAATATATCCCCATTTTTTAAGAACCTTTTGTCGTCTGGTATGCCATGGCAAATGACCTGATTTAGGCTGGTGCATAATGTTTTTTCAAACCCTCTGTAGCCAACATTAGCTGGTATGGCTTTTTGTTCTTCCACAATATAATCATGGCAAATCTTATCGAGTTCACCTGTAGAAATACCTGGTTTAACAAAATTAGTAATCATATCAAGGACTTCAGCAGCTAATTTTCCAGCTTCTCTCATGCCGTTTATTTCTTCTATGCTTTTTATCATTGCTTAATTTTAGTATTTCTTAATCTTTTAATAGACACATTCTAACGGATTTATTATAGTGTGGTTTTAATGCCAATAGGCCTTAAAAAACAAAATTGCGAACTTCAGGAGTATTACTGGTTCGCTTTTTTTTCATCTCAAATTCTCCAACCTACAAAAGAAATAAATGGATAATAAGATTATCATTCCATTAGATCTTGAATATTCTGCAGCTATACATATGGCTAAGAATTTCGATGCAAATCTTTGCAGATTAAAGATAGGTAGTCAGTTATTTACTTCATCAGGCCCGCAAATCGTCAAAGAACTTAATTCTCTAGGATTTGATGTATTTTTAGATTTAAAGTTTCACGACATACCTAATACAGTTTATGAAGCAGTAAAATCAGCTGCAGATTTAGGAATATGGATGGTTAATGTGCATGCTTCAGGAGGCAGAGCAATGCTTGAGGCATCTAAAAAAGCCCTGGAAGGTTTTGATCAACCTCCTTTATTGATAGCTGTAACCGTTTTGACTAGTCTTTCAGAAGATTCTCTTAATGAAGTCGGTATAAAAGACCTTTCAGAACAAGTTCTAAGGCTTGCAGAGTTAACTAATGAGTGTGATTTAAATGGAGTAGTTTGTGCTTCAGCAGATGTTAAAGCAATTAAGAATAGATTTGGAAAAGATTTTATAGCAGTAACTCCAGGGATTAGACCTAATGATTCTAAAGTTAATGACCAGAACAGAATATCCACACCATCTGAAGCTGTTAAGAATGGGTCAGACTATCTAGTCATTGGAAGACCAATTACAGAATCTGAAAATCCTACCAAAGCTTTAGAGAAAATTATTAAAGAAATCTTATGATTGAAGAAAAAGCAGTTCTAGCTTTAGCTGACGGCACTATCTTTAGAGGCAAGAGCATCGGCGCTTCCGGTCGAGTTAACGGTGAAATAGTTTTCAATACATCTATGACGGGCTATCAAGAAATATTGACTGACCCTTCATACTCAAAACAAATAGTAACCCTGACCTATCCACATATAGGGAATACAGGAACAAATCAAGAAGACATAGAATCTGGAAATATATGGTGTTCTGGGTTAGTTATAAGATCAAACTCTCTATTGGCCAGTAACTGGAGGAGTGAAAATTCATTAACAGAATACTTGAAGACAAATAATATCTTAGGAATTTCTGACATAGATACTAGAAAGCTAACTAGATTAATTAGAACGAAAGGTGCGCAATCAGCCTCAATTGTAGTATCTGAAAATATAGATGAGGATGAGGCGATAGAAGAAGCTCGAAAATTTGAAGGTTTAGCAGGAATGGATTTAGCTCAAAAAGTTACTACTAATAAAACCTATAATTGGGATAAGGGAACTTGGAGAAAACCTAATAAGAAATCTAAATTAAAAGTTGTAGCAATAGACTTTGGTATTAAACACAACATTTTAAGGATTCTAGCTAATCGAGGTTTTGATTTAACTGTTGTTCCAGCAAAAACCACTTCGAAGGAGATCTTAGATTTAAGACCACATGGAGTATTCTTATCTAACGGGCCTGGAGACCCTGAACCTTGCGATTACGCAATAAAAACCATACAAGAACTTTCTTCGCTAGAAATTCCTTTATTTGGTATTTGCTTAGGGCACCAACTTTTAGCACTTTCTTTTGGAGGCAAAACTTCTAAGATGAAATTTGGTCATCATGGAGCAAATCATCCTGTCCAAGACCTTGAAACAATGAAAGTGTCTGTGACTTCTCAAAATCATGGTTTTACAGTTGAAGAAGATTCTTTACCAAAAGATTTAACGATTACCCATAAATCTTTATTTGATGGAACGGTTCAGGGAATAGAGCATAACACCTTACCTGCATTTAGCTTTCAAGGTCACCCAGAAGCGAGTCCAGGACCGCATGACTTAAAAGAATTATTTCAGAAATTTGAAGACAACATGGAAAAGCATGCCTAAACGAAAAGATATTGATTCGATATTGATCATTGGAGCAGGTCCTATTGTGATAGGACAGGCGTGTGAATTTGATTATTCTGGGGCGCAGGCTTGTAAGGCTTTAAAAGAAGATGGCTATAGGGTCATATTAATCAACTCCAATCCAGCAACAATAATGACTGACCCAAGTATGTCTGATGCTACTTATATAGAGCCCATCCATTGGGAAACTATTGAAAAAATCATCGAAAAGGAAAAACCGGATGCTCTATTGCCAACCATGGGAGGGCAAACTGCTCTTAATGCAGCTCTTGATTTAGATAGTAGGGGCATTCTCAAGAAGCACAATGTAGAAATGATAGGAGCAACGAAAGAAGCTATAGATAAAGCTGAAGATAGAGAGTTATTTGCTGCTTCTATGGAAAGAATAGGATTAAAGGTTCCTGAATCAGGACTTGCCCATAACTTAGGAGAAGCAAATAGCCTTTTAGAAAGAATAGGTTTTCCTTGTGTATTAAGACCTAATTTTACTATGGGAGGATCGGGAGGAGGTATTGCATATAACAATGAAGAATTTGAAGAAATTTGTAATAGGGGGCTAGAGTTATCTCCCACTTCAGAAATCTTCATAGATAAATTTCTTGGCGGTTGGAAAGAATATGAGATGGAGGTGGTTAGAGATAAAAATGATAACTGCATCATTGTTTGTAGTATCGAGAATATAGATCCCATGGGTGTTCATACAGGGGATTCTATTACGGTAGCCCCTGCACAAACTTTAACTGATAAAGAATTCCAAATAATGAGAAATGCTTCTTTAGATATCTTAAGAGAGATAGGGGTTGAAACAGGTGGATCCAATGTGCAATTTACTGTTAATCCTGAAGATGGTGAGATGTTAATAATTGAAATGAACCCTAGAGTTTCAAGATCTTCAGCTCTAGCTTCTAAAGCTACAGGATTTCCGATCGCGAAAGTAGCTGCAAAACTTGCAGTAGGTTATACATTGGATGAGTTAAGTAATGATATAACTGGGGGAGTTATTCCTGCATCTTTTGAACCATCAATTGATTATGTTGTGACCAAAATTCCCAGATTCAATTTTGAAAAATTTATTCAGACAGAGCCAGTTCTTTCTACTCAAATGAAATCAGTTGGTGAAGTGATGGCAATAGGAAGAACTTTTCAGGAATCATTACAAAAAGCGATAAGAGGATTAGAGACTGGTCGAGATGGTTTAAATGAGATTTTCGATGGTAAAGAAGAAGTAGAAATTTTGAATCAGAAAGTTAGTACTCCTAGCCCAGATAGACTTTGGTATGTTGGAGATGCATTTAGGGCAGGTTTGTCGGTAGAAGAAGTTTTCTCTCTCTCAAAAATAGACCCATGGTTTTTAGTCCAAATTAATGATTTGATAAAAGAAGAAAAGAAATTATTAAATAAGAATTTAAATGATCTTGATTCCGAAATTCTTTACAAACTTAAATCAAAAGGATTTTCTGATTCAAGAATAGCTTTTCTTGTAAATGAAGATGAAAAGAAGGTTAGAGATCGTAGGAAAAGTTTAAATATTTCACCTGTATTTAAAAGAGTTGATACTTGTGCGGCAGAATTCGAATCATCTACTGCATATATGTATTCAACTTATGAAGAAGAGTGCGAAGCTAGGCCCAATGCTTCGAAGAAGATTATGGTTTTGGGTGGAGGACCAAATAGGATTGGTCAAGGTATAGAATTTGATTATTGTTGTGTACATGCTTCTTTAAGTCTTAGAGAAGAAGGTTATGAAACTATCATGGTGAATTGCAACCCAGAAACAGTTTCAACAGATTATGATATCTCTGATAGATTATATTTTGAGCCCATTACAGTGGAAGATGTCCTAGCAATTACTGATATCGAATCTCCATTAGGGGTGATAGTTCAATACGGTGGGCAGACACCACTAAAAATATCTGAAGAACTTGAGGCTAATGGAGTTCCTATATTGGGCACCTCACCTGATTCTATAGATTTAGCTGAAGATAGAGGAAGGTTTCAAGACTTTGTGAATAAGCTCGATTTGAAGCAGCCTCCAAATGGAATAGCAACTAATCTAGAAGAGGCAATGTTAGTTTCAGATAAAGTAGGGTTTCCTTTAGTTGTCAGACCTTCGTACGTGCTTGGCGGAAGAGCAATGGATGTAGTCTATAAAAAATCAGATCTAGAAAACTATTTAGTTGAAGCGGTGCAAGCAAGCGAGAAAAGTCCTGTTTTATTAGATGGATTTTTAAACCAAGCCATAGAAATGGATATTGAAGCTGTTTGTGATGGAGAGGAAGTAGTTATAGGTGGAATACTTCAACATATAGAACAAGCAGGAATACATTCAGGCGACTCTGCATGCTCTTTACCGCCATATAGTCTTTCGAAAGAATTAATTGAAGAAGTTTCAGTTATGGTGAAGTCTATAGCCTTAGAAATTAAAGCTATAGGATTAATTAATGTGCAACTTGCTTATCACGGGAATACACTTTTCTTATTAGAAGTTAACCCAAGGGCTTCAAGGACTATACCTTTCGTTTCAAAATGTATAGGCAAGTCTTTAGCGAAGATAGGTGCACTTTGTATGGCTGGTAAATCTTTGAAAGATCAAAATTTCGTAGAAGAAATTATCCCTCCATACTATTCTGTTAAAGAGGCTGTATTTCCTTTTACAAAGTTTATGGGAGTTGACCCCATTTTAGGACCAGAAATGAAATCAACTGGGGAGGTAATGGGAACAGGTACAAATTTTTCTGAAGCTTATGCCAAAGCTCAGCTTGGTGCAGGAGAAAAGATTCCTAATTCAGGCTCAGTCTTCTTAAGTGTTAGAGATTCAGATAGACCTTTTATAGGAGACTTAGCTAAAGAATTCCATGATTTAGGATTTAAGATAATTGCTACAAAAGGAACTGCAAGAT
>Ga0066846_10001590_pt1 | contig 10784 bp, 4 predicted proteins | sample ETNtaG_33_FD_65489 | JGI IMG/M metagenome (GOLD analysis project Ga0066846, IMG submission 65489) | Marine microbial and viral communities from oxygen minimum zone, Eastern Pacific Ocean - ETNP201310SV76 | ecosystem: Environmental > Aquatic > Marine > Oceanic | place: Pacific Ocean: Eastern... | reverse complement strand
TAGATATTGCACATCAAAACGATATATCAATATTACTTGATGTAGTTTTTAATCATTTATGGGGATCATCACCTTTGTTTCAATTATATCAGCCTTTAGATAACTATGATTGGGAAGATCATGATTTTAATTCATGTCCTTATTTTGGTAATGAAGAATCATTGTGGGGCTATAAAATTGAGCATTGGCATGAATTAAATGGTAGACAGTATCGAGGATGGAAATATGTTGAAGATGCTCTTATGCATTGGGTTGAAGAGTATCATGTAGATGGTTATAGATTTGATTATGTTGATGGGATAGGTTGGGATGGAGATTTTAATGGAGCTTCTTATTATGCAAATGTTTTAGATAGTTATGACCCTTCATTAATATTAATAGCAGAGGCTGATAATTTTTATCAAATAAATTCAACAGATTTTGATTCAGGTTGGGACTATAGCTATCATCACAATATGTTTGATAATATTTTAAATATATATTTAGACTTGAATAATGTAGCGAATCATATTAGTGCTTATTCTCAAGGATACTCATTTGTTACAGGACCAATAAATTATACGGAGAGTCATGATGAGAGCAGGCTTATATATCAAGCAACTGAGTTTCAAAACCAAACATTTGAAGAGGCATATAATCGTTCTAAGTTAGCTTCTACAATTTTATTTACAAGCCATGGTGTCCCTATGATTTATAGTGGACAAGAGCTGGGACAATCTGCTCCTACTAGAGATTCAGGTGGATATCCTATACAACAACCTATACAGTGGGATAATTTAGAGATTGATTTAGTACAAGATTTAAATAATCATTATAAAACAATGATTGATTTGAGAAATAATATAGCTGTATTAAAAGAACCTCCACTTGAAATAAAATATTTAGATAATAATGATAAATGTTTTGTTTATTGGAGAGCAGATCAAAATGAAAAAGTTGTAATAGCAATAAATTTTGATACAACTGAAAAGTTTTTAGATTTAGAATTTCCAAATTCTGGAGAATGGACAGATGTTGTTAATGATGCTCAAATTAGTATTGATTCAAATTGGTATGGTGGATTTAATTTTGCGCCATTAACTTCATATGTTTTTGTTCCATCTTCAATTCAATGTAATCAAGGGGATCTAAATAGTGATATAACTATAAATATAGTTGATGTTATAGCCCTTGTAAATATTGTTTTAAGTGATAGTACGCCCGATGATTTTCAAGGGTGTGCTGGTGATTTGAATGGTGATGGAATAATTAATATTATAGATATTATAGCATTGGTTAATATTATACTTTCTCAATAATAAACTTGAGTCCAATTCATAAAATGATAAAAAATATTTTTTTATATTTAATTTTATTTTTTCCTTTAATAGCAGGGACTAGTGGTAAAATAAGGGGCAAGATTATTGATTCCACAACTAAAGAACCTTTAATTGGATGTAACGTTTTTCTAAAAGATACAAGTTATGGAACTTCCTCTGATATAGAGGGGTATTTTATTTTAATTAATATCCCATCAGGAACATATGATTTTCAGGTTAATATGATTGGCTATGATAATTATTTATTAAAAGATTTAGAAGTAAATATTGATTTAACATCAACGGTTAATATTACCTTAAATGAGTCTTCTCTTCAATTAGAAAGTGTTGTTGTAAATGCCTCTCCTAAATTAATTAATAAAAATTTAACATCAACTACTGCTATTGTAACTAATAAAACAATATCAAAATTACCAGTTAATGAGGTCTCAGATATTCTTAATCTACAAGCAGGTTTTGTTGATGGCCATTTAAGAGGGGGGCGTTCTAGCGAAGTTGCTTATTGGGTTGATGGGATGCCTATGACAGATGGATTTGATGGGTCTACTGTAATAGATATTAATAAAGACGTAATAAGAGAAATGCAATTAATTTCAGGAGCTTTTAATGCTGAATATGGACAAGCAATGAGCGGTATTGTAAATATTACAACGAATGAAGGTTCAAATAAATTTGGAGGGAGTATTGATAGTTACTTTGGTGACTTTGTTTCAGGGCACTCTGATTTGTTTTTAAATTTAGATCATGTTGATTTACTATCTACAAATAATGTTAATTTCAATATTCATGGTAGTCTTGTTAAGGACAAATTATTTTATTATATGAGTGGTAGAAAAATTTATTATCAAGGTGTTAATGAAGGGCAAAGAGTCTATAATCCTTATTCCTATGGCTATGAGTTAGAAAATCAAGAAACGGGTGATAAATATTGGCATGTACTTGGAAGTAACTATGATGATGATGTTTATGCAAATGGAATTATTTGCAATGGTCCGGATAATTGTGGGGATAATCTAGAGGAATATTTGAATCTTCTTCAAAATGCGCATACTAATCCAGAATCAATTGGAGACCAGAATTTTGTTCCAATGGAATGGAATTTAAAAAATTATTATCAATTTAATTTTATTTGGAAACCAACTCAGACATTGAAATTGAAATATTCTCATTTTACAGATGATGTTGAATATCAAGATTATGATAGATATTATAAATTAAATCCAGATGGTAATTTAAATAGGTATCGCTTAGGATATACTGATATGTTCCAAATTAATAAAACATTAAATAAAAATTCTTATTTCACTTTAGGATTTATTAAGTATAATAAGAATTATAATCATAAAACATTTGAAGATGCCTCTATGCAGGTACATGATGAGCTAAATAATCAAAATATACCAGCATATAGTTTTTCTGTTGGAGGGTCAAATCAAAATGTTTTTAATAGGGAAACAACTTCAGAGACAATGAAATTTGATTATGTGAACCAGATTAATAATAATCATCAAATTAAAACAGGAGTAGAGTATAAAAATCACTCTATATATTATGAAAATATTAATCTCCAATATTATGTTCAAAATGGATTTAATCCCGTTTATGATAGCCCTTTTGTTAGTGCAACGATAGATGATATTTCTTCAATTAATACAAGTATTTATGATTTTAATCCTGAGGAAATGAGCTATTATATTCAAGATAAAATTGAATTAGATGAAATGATAATCAATGTAGGATTAAGGTATGATTTCTTTGATCCTAAAGGATTAACCTTATCTGATCCTACTGATCCATTTATATATGATCCTATAAAACCAGAGCATATTTATGATTGTAGTAATTTTGATGGATATTGTGGCGATAATGAATCTTTGCAATCATATGAAGATAGATTGGAGTATTGGTATTTACCAACGAAACAGAAGTCTATGATTAGTCCAAGATTAGGGGCATCTTTCCCTATATCTGATCAGGGAGTTTTCCATTTTTCTTATGGGCATTTTTTCCAAATCCCTAGATTTGAATTATTATATTATAATGCAGATATTGATATTGATCGTGGCGGCACTGGGAATATTGGTGTTATTGGAAATGCTGATCTAGAACCTGAAAAAACAGTGAGTTATGAAATTGGAATTCAATATAAAATAGATAGTTTTAGCGCGCTTGATATGACCATGTATTTTAGGGATATAAGAGATTTGACAGGGACAAGGAGTGATGTTATTTTTACTTATAATGGTGCAACATATAACAGATATGAAAATTCAGATTTCGCATTTATAAAAGGACTAGTGCTATCCTATAAAAAACAATTTTTAAATGGATTTTCTACAACATTTGATTATACTTTTCAACAAGCAAAAGGTACAGCCTCAGACCCATTTGATGCATACAATTCATCTTTATCAAATCAATTTGCAGAGATATATATCATTCCTCTTAATTGGGACCAAAGGCATACTGTAAATGCTACCTTGTACTATGATTCTAAAAATTGGGGCCTTGGTTTAATAGGAAAAATAGGTTCAGGTCAACCTTATACACCTTTTATTAGTGATAATTTTTCTACATTAATTACAAACTCAAAAACAAAACCAATGACATCAAATGTAGATTTAAGAACATATATGAGTTTTCCAAAATTAAATGGCACAAAAATTTATGTAAATGTATTTAATTTGTTTGATCATCTAAATCATGTAAATGTTTATAATGATTCAGGTGTTGCAGATAGAACAATATATGAGCAACAGGCCTTAGACCAAAATACAGATGAGCTCATCAATACTATAGAAGATTATTTTAATAATGAAACATTCTATTCTTCACCAAGAAGGATAGAAATAGGATTTAGAATTGAATTTTAATAAAAAATATTTATTGTTTTTATTAGTTACTCTCATTTTTACTCAAAATGATTCAGGCGATATTTACAGAAGATACGGAATACATAATGGAAATTTAGTTCGTACCGTTTTCAGCAATTATGGTGTTGTTGGGCAACCTGGAGATAAAGGACCACGCGGAGCATGGTTGAATGATAATAACGGTTATATTGGTGATGTTAGTTTACTTGTTGGAGCTGAGATTACATCTGATAATCAATCAGGCAATCCCATTACTTTCCATTCGGTAGTTACATGCCCTGTTGATAGGCCTTCACAATCTGGTCCAGATCAATCTAATTCAGGATTGCGCTGGGGATTTGAACCTGTGTCTGGTTATTTAAATCCTTCACAACTATATGTATCAATGAGTACCAATTCAAATACTTGGCCTAATACTTGGCCTAATGATGAGTGTGATTGGAGTGGTGAGTGGTGTGGATATTTTGGAAAAGATACACAGTATATTCAACAGGAAAGTTTTTATGTCATGGATGATAATAATGACCAAGAATTTAATTATGCCAGTAATAATGAATGGGGGGTTGATTTTAAACCTGACCCAGATAACACATCGTTAAATGGATTGGGATTAGAAGTTAAAGTAAGGGGAATGCAATGGCAGCAGATATTAGCTCAAGATTGTATTTTCTTCTTATATGAGATAACTAATAAGAGTCAAACTGAATACAAGAAGGTCGTTTTAGGAGAGCTTGTGGGTACTTATATTGGGAATGTTGAAAGTGAGGCCCAGGATGATTGGTCTTTCTTTGATGTTAATTCTGATTTGACATATACGGGAGATTTTGATAATACGATTACTAATAATCCTAGCTGGGTGGGTGATGTTGGAATGGTTGGATATGCATTTTTAGAAAGCCCAGGCAATCCTTATGATGGAATTGATAATGATGGTGATTTTGAAGGAATTGCTTCATTATTTAGTGAAAGTGATTTTGAAGAGGAAGTTATTAATATGGGTGATTATGTTATTACAATAGATGATGATTATAGGAGAACAAAAGTTGAAATAACACAGGAAACAACTGTCCTTACGTCACAAGGAAGAGAGATAACAATTATTGCAGGTCAAACATCTCTTGTCGAAGGAAATGAAATAGATGGAGATGAAATTAATGAAAATGCATTTAATGGACTTGATGATGATTTAGATGGATTGATTGATGAAAACTATTATTTGCATTATAGACAAAAAAGAGTTTTCTATGATCAATCAACAGGAATTGAACAAACATTATTTGATATTATAAATCCAAGAGCCTTTATCAATTATTTTAGTTATGAAAATAACAATGGATATATTGATGAAGATTTATCAGATCTTATTGATGAGAGCAGGGCTGATGGAATTGATAATGATAATGATTGGATTGCAAATGTCCATGATGTTGGAAGTGATGGCCTAGCTGGAACATTTGATATTGATGGAACGGAAGGAAATGGAGTGCCTGATAGTGGTGAACCAAATTTTGATCAAACAGACCCAGATGAATCTGATCAAATTGGATTGACTAGTTTTGATTATTTTGTTCCATCTGGTGATTATCCAATGAGTGATGATGAAGAATTGTGGAATAAATTATCTCCAGGATTTTTTGATGTTCCAGAATCAATTGTAGATGGTGAACCAACCTCAGGTGAAGATGGAGATTTTATTTTTGGATCTGGTTATTTTCCATTAAGGCCAGGACAAACAGAGCGTTTTTCAATTGCACTTGTATATGGTGAAGATAAAACTGATTTAGATCGTAATAAGGAAATTGTTCAAGAAATTTATGATAATGATTATCAATTTCCACCTCCACCATCCAAGCCAGAGTTAACTGTTGTGGCAGGGGATTCAAAGGTTAATCTATATTGGGATAGAGTTGCAGAAACTACAATGGACCCTGTTTTATTAGAGTATGATTTTCAAGGTTATAAAATATATAAAGCTTCGGATCCTAATTTTAACGATGTTAGAAATATTACAAATGCTTATGGCATTATAGAAGATTATAGTCCGCTTATTCAATTTGATTTAGCAGATGATATTGATTCTCTTTTTTACCCGAATTATGAATTGTTCCAGCAATCTGGGGGGCTCTCTTTTAACCTTGGAGATAGTACGGGTCTTGTTCATAGTTTTACAGATACAGATGTAATAAATGGAAGAACATATTATTATGCAATAGCAGCCTATGATTCAGGTAATCCTGAATATTCTTATCCATCAGAAAACACAAAGTATATAACTGTTTTACCATCTGGTGAAATTATAACAGATAAAAATACAGGCTATGTTACACCAACTGCATCAGCATTAGGTTTTGATATAGGAGATATTGATGTTACTCATTCATCTGGATTTGGAACAGGTTCAATTAGTTATACAATTGTTGATGAAACTCAAATAACAGGTCACGATTATTTAATAGAATTTTGGGATACATCAAACGATGAGGTTGATAATGACCTTGATCAGCTCGTAGATGATAATGATCAAAGTGAATTAATGCCATCAACAACTTTTTATAGTGTGTATGATAATGAATTAATTACACTGCAATTTGAACTTCAATCCTATGATACTACATTTTATAATTTGAATAAAGAAAATATTATATCAGATACATTTACTCTTAACAATGAGTATGGCTTTGAAATTTCTAGTGATAACTATGATATAAATTTTGAAAAAGGTGAGATAAAATTAGATGAAGATGTGTTACCTGGAGTTTTTGAGGCAAGTTTTTATTATTATCCACTTTACAAAAGTCCTTACATACAAGGGGCGCAGTGGGACGCTACAGATTTAGATGAATATGATGGAAACACCTTGTGGATTGAAGAGGTACAAGATGCTGAAGTGTTTGATGGTATTATGCTAAACTTTCAAAATGATTGGGATGTAACCTATCAAAATTGTAATTGGGTTTTAGATGGAATTGAATCTTCTAATAATTTAAATACGTTAGACGTTGCAGTGGATACGCTCAGTTTCCCTGGTTATACAGCATATGCTTCACCTAATGATTACATGATTGTATTTAGCGATGATTCAAATTTCAATCAAGATTTAATAGGGACCTCAACAAATTTCAAAGTGTTTGATAGGACAAATGATTTAGAACTTGATTATCAGTTTTTAGGATCACAGTCCAATAACGAAATAGATCATTTAGATAGAATCTACTTGTTTGAAGATTATCCTAATAATGATAATATGTACACATGGAATATTGAGTTTACTTATTTCCCAAGTCAGCAAGAATCACAGCCAACATTAGTCTTTGGCCAAGATGATACACTATTTATTAATATATCAAAACCATTTAGGTATGGAGATGAGTTTACGTTATCAACTACAATGCCTGATATAGATGAAAATGTTAGTTCTTCAGAATTATCAAATATTAGAGTTGTTCCAAATCCATATATTGCAGCTACTGTAGCAGAGTCTTCATTGCCACCTGGTGTTAGCAGCGGTAGAGGAGAGCGAAAAGTAGAATTTCAGAATGTCCCAAATGATGCTTCTATAAAAATTTATAACATTAGGGGTCAGCATATTGTTACCCTGAATCATGATGGAAATATATTTGATGGTTCAGTATCATGGAACTTGCGTACTAAAGAAAACATGGATATTGCTTATGGTGTTTATTTGTATGTAGTTGAATCAAGCATTGGAATGAAAAAAGGGAAGATAGCAATTATAAAATAGATGATAAAAAAAATATTATATATTATTCTAATTAGTTTATCGTTTGCTACTCAGTCTAAAGTAGGGACAACAGCTGCTCCATTTTTAGGAATTGGAGTGGGATCTAGAGCGATGGCGATGGGGGGCGCATTCACTTCAATGTATAATGATCCAAGCTCAGCTTATTGGAACCCAGGCTCAATTGCTCATTCAGAAAAAAATAAATTTCAAATTACAAATGCTAATTGGTTGCTTGATACGAACTGGTTATATGGGTCTGGTGTTTATAAGCTAGATTATAGAACAACGGTTGCTGCAAATTTCTTTTATTTAGATTATGGGCAGGAAGAAATCACAACACTTTATGATCAAGATGGAACGGGTAATTATTGGTCAGCATCTGATATGGCAGTTGGATTGTATTATGCGATGAACCTTACTGATAAATTTTCTTTTGGTGGTGGCGGTAAATATATAAGGCAAACTATTTATAATGAAGGCGCTTCAACAATTGCATTTGATTTTGGGCTCTTATATAAAAACATTGATAATGATTTTAGGTTAGGGGTTAGCATTTCAAACATTGGAATTGAAATGAATTTGGAGGGTAGTGATTTATATTTTAATTGTGATTTAGATGAGGATAGCGATGGTACGAATGATAACATCCCATGTATTTTATCTACGGGTGAGTATCCTCTTCCTTTATTTTATAGAGTGGGTGTGTCAAAAGATACAAAGTTATCTTCAAATTTAACTCTTATAAGCGCGCTTGATTGGGTGATTCCTAGTGATGATGTAGAACATTTTAATGTAGGATTTGAGCTTGGGTATTATGATAAATTATTTATGAGAGTTGGGCATCGTCATATTGGAAAAGATGATTCTGAAGAAGGTCTAACTTTTGGACTTGGAAGTAATTTTTATATTATGGGTATGGATGTTGATTTAAATTATACGTATCATGATGTAGGCATTTTTGGTTACATGCCTTACTTCGAATTTATATTTAATTTTTAATGATGAAGAAAATTATATTTATTTTATTACTATCGTTTGCATTGCCTCTATCTGTCACCTTTCAGGTAGATATGCAAGAACAGTTTGTATCTGATAATGGGATTCATTTGGCAGGTGCAGATACATTAACACTTTCAACATTTGGGACTTATCAAGATAGTGTCATAACTCCATGGACCCCATCGCAATTAACTATGGAAGATATTGATTTTGATGGTGTTTACTCTATTACATTAGAGCTTGAAGAAAATACAGTCTATGCCTATAAATTTATTAATGGCTTTGAGTATGAACTTGCTGATTTAGATGATAGATATTTAGCAACAGGCACTGAAGATTTGGTTCTTGATGTTGCCTGCTTTGATAAATACAGTGAAGCCTGTCAAGATGTTGATAATAGCTTAGTGCAGGTTGTTTTTATAGTTGATATGCAACAAGAAATAGTATCAGAAAATGGAGTGGGACTTCTTGGTACCAATCCAGAATTTACAAATTTTGGGTTTGATGTTGATACAGGCTTGCCTAATGATCCCTATGATCCCTCTACATTGAGTTTGGTAGAGATTGAAGAAGATGTTTATTCAATTACGCTTTTATTAGAACCTGGAGTTTCATACTCTTATAAGTTTGTAAATGGAAATGATTGGGGCGGTGTTGAGGTGGCAGATCGTTCTGTTGTAGTTTCTGAAGTTACAGGCTATATATTAAATGAAACATGCTTTGGTGCAAATGAAGATTGTCCTGAGTTTACTACGTTAATTGAAAATTTAACGTTTAAAACAGATGTATCAAATGCTATTACTAACAATGGATTTGAACTTGGGGATACGCTGATTGTTAGATGGGGATACGGGGAAACACAGTCTATTGAAAGGCAAGATACACTAAGTTTGCTTCCATTTTCTTATACCTATAAAATTGATATTGATAGTGTGAATGTTTCACAGGAAGCGGGCCTTTATTATCAGTATTATAAGCTACTTGAAAATAATGACCTTAGAGAAATATTTTTTAATTTTTCTTACTTAGGGGATGATGTTGTTTTAGCTGAAAGACGTTTTTTCCCTTTTAGTGAGTTGTCTGATTTTACAGATATAATGATTGATGATACGCAGGATTCAAATGTAGATGATAGAAGAATGCCTATATTTTTAAATACTGATCCTATTGGCATAGAGACTCAAGTTACTTGGACTGTTGATTTAAGCCCAGCATATTATCAAATTATGGCTGGAGATACATTGTTTGATATCCAAGGTATAGCAGATGTGTATGATGTTGATAGTCTTCTTACGTGGGGAGTTTGGATGAATGGTCCTGCATCGATGCCAGCAAATGGTGAAACTTGGTCGCAGTGGGGTCTTGGTCTTCAAGGGACTACTTCTAAAAAAATGTGGGATGATGGGACACATGGTGATGCAGTAGCTGATGATAGAATTTATACACTACAATTATTGTATGATGAAACAGCTCAGGTTGGACAAGAATTTAAATTTGGGATTAAAGGTGGAGATAATGAATCATCATACGGTTTAAATCATTATGAAAATATTAATGTTCAAGATCCTAATATTCATGTTTACTTTGGGTCTATTAATCCTATTTTTTATAATGCTTGGGACTTTGATTTAAACGAGCCAGTAGAAACCCAGCAGTGTGTTTCTATGGATTTAAATAATGATGGCGCTGTTAATGTTGTAGATGTTATTAGTGTTGTTAATATTATTATTGGAACTATTACTCCAACCGATGTGCAGCAATGCGCTGCTGATATAAATCAAGATGGTACTGTGAACGTTGTTGATGTTATTAGTATCGTCAATCAAATCATAAATTCTTAATTTTTTTTTA
>Ga0066846_10001574_pt1 | contig 10809 bp, 10 predicted proteins | sample ETNtaG_33_FD_65489 | JGI IMG/M metagenome (GOLD analysis project Ga0066846, IMG submission 65489) | Marine microbial and viral communities from oxygen minimum zone, Eastern Pacific Ocean - ETNP201310SV76 | ecosystem: Environmental > Aquatic > Marine > Oceanic | place: Pacific Ocean: Eastern... | reverse complement strand
GGCATAGCAAAAACATCCATTCTATCATTATTCAAGTGCAGCCCTCTTGCGGAACCCGATTTATTCGGAATCACATTACCTTGATTCGGGCGGATAGCTTGATTTTTATTGATTTCGGGCATAACTCTAGTCCTTTTTACCATCCGCGCATTTATAATATTCCAATAATCTTCATCAAATACAGGTTGCACATCAAAATACTCAAACAGGGTTTTCTGGGTAATATCATCATGGGTAGGACCTAAGCCACCGGTCACTAAAACGACTTTAATATCTTCAGGTACCTGATTCAATGCGGCGGTAATATGATTGTTATGATCTCCAATAGTAACATGCCAAGTAATTTCTGCACCTACCTCTAGCACAGATTGACCGATCCAGGCACTATTTGTATCAGTGGTGAAACCTGATAACAATTCATTCCCAATCGTGATTAAGCCAACATTCATATCAATAACCTGTTAACAACTTGGATCAACCCCAGTGTCAATAACCCTGCTAGAGTATCATCTAGCATGACACCCCACCCTTTAGGAAATTGTTCCATCTGTCGGATCGGCCATGGTTTAAAAATATCCAGAAAACGGAACAAGACAAACGCCCCGACGATATATAGCATACCATCTGGCAAAATCAGCAATCCTAACCACTGTCCTACCACTTCGTCAATAATAACACTTGAGGGGTCCTTTTCACCAGTATGGGCAATAATAGTATTTGTCGTGAATACACCAATTGCAAATATTGCAATAATTAGTACAATAAAAACTAATGGATCGAGATATTGTAACCACAACCACCAGCCAATAATCGCCACCAAACTCCCCCATGTGCCAGGCGCAATAGGCAAATGGCCAATCTTAAAACATGTGGCCAACCATTCGGATAATTCTACACGCAGCAACAGCTATTCTCAGGAAATAAACTGCCGAATGACGGCCCGGTTTGTGTACAAGTATGTAAAACCGGTAAAAAGTGTAAACATAGTTACGAATAAGGTCAGATAATAAATAAGTTGGTATTGTTGAGAAAATTGGAGGAAGCCACCGATCCAAGAAATAGGTAATGATACTGATCCAAGGTTGAGCAGGATAAAAATTATTATCAGTACCTGGGTCAATGTTTTCCGTTTTGCTATATTACTTGTGACCATTACCATATTTTTCGATGACATGACGGTGCGCAGTCCAGTAACAAATACATCCCTGAAAATAATTATGGCCACCATCCAGAAAGGAATCACATTCATCACAGCAAATGATATCAGTGCCGATAGTATCATGACTTTATCCGCTAAGGGGTCCAAAAATCGGCCATAATCAGTAACCAGGTTATGTTTTCTAGCGTAATAACCATCGTAAATATCTGTTAACATGGCAATCACAAAGAGACAGAGAGCCCAAGTCTTTGCGTAAGGATGATCGTAAAAAAGAAAAATAATGAAAAAAGGTGTCATTAAGATCCGACCAACTGTTAGTATGTTTGGTAGATTCATAAAATTGTTCTTCCTTCCATTGCTCTCATCAATGTAGCATCATCAGTGTATTCCAACTCGCTACCGACTGGCAACCCACGGGCCAACCGAGATATTTTGACATTTTTTTCACTTAATAACTTACTAATATATAAACATGTTGTATCCCCCTCAATACTTGGATTGAGGGCTAACACTATTTCATCATCAAGTTTCACCCGCTTTACCAATGAATCAATGTTCAAATCATCTGGTCCAATTCCATCCAATGGAGAGAGTACGCCACCCAACACATGGTAGACACCATTAAATCCACTTGTCCGTTCAAAAGCAAAAATATCTGATGGTACTCCTACTACACAGATTAAACTATTATTCCGTTTTGGATCGCTACAAATAATACAAGGATCATCCTCCGTTATACCACCACAAATCGAACAGGCAGATATACTTGATTTTACATCCTGGACTGCATCAGCCAGTGATTGGGCATTTTTTTTAGAATCTTTCAGTATGTGAAACGCCATACGCTGGGCAGTCTTTTTACCTATCCCGGGAAATCGCGAAAATCGATCAATCAAACGGATAATACTATCAGGAAAAGATTCCATCACATGCCCCCTGGCAGCTTAATATTACCCAATATGTTGCCTGTAACTTCATTCATGCGCTTTTTTGCTTTACCATGCGATTTAATCACTGCCTGATTTATTGCAATCAAGATCAAGTCTTCAAGCAAGTCTAAATCTTCGCGCTGAACAGCGGGATCAATATTGATATCAAGTAATTTTTGATTGCCATCCATTTTCACCTTAACTAAACCATCACCAGCCACGCCTTCCACTTCAAGGTCTTCTAGTGTTTCCTGCACTGCGCTCATTTTCTTCTGCATTTGCTGCGCTTGTTTCATCATCTGAGACATTTTCTTTGGATTAATCATACGTTTATCCTAGTAATGGTTTTAGCGGAGTATTTCACCATCAAACAATTCTATGACCCGATCCACTACCAGATCGGATTTTGTACTTGCATTCTGGTTTTGGGGCACACCATTCTTTGATAATTCTTCTGCCAGATCCTTATCTTTTTCAATAGCAAAGAAATTTATTTTCATATTCTGTTTCATGTGTTTTGCAGCCACATCTTCGATCATTTCCGTATTCTTCCTGATCAGATCAAGATTAAAACGCGGCTGGTTCACCATCCCAACCTGTGCTTTTTTACCAATAAATTCTAGGGGTATACAATGTTCCAGAACCATCCCGACTGAAGTACGTAAATTCGTTACACTGGTTATAATTTCTGACCATTTATCTTTTAATTCCTCAACGTTGAGTCCAGCTTTTTTTTTTGTTTTATCATCTTTTTTTGGTTCGTTGACTTCGTTGTGTTTTGAAATGGGTTCATTAGTCTTATCTGGAGTCTTATCTGGTTTGCCCTTATTAACATTTTGAGCGTTAGTGCCCTTGTCTGTTTTATCAGTTTTTATTTTTTTTTTCTGCGTAGGTGCTGCTTGTGAAGAAATCCCTGATTGCTGTGGTGAATTCTTTAATAATTGTTCGATAGATACTGATTTGTCCATTTCAAATAGTTTTAAACCCATCATTTCCAGCATAATGTAAGGTTGGCTGGCCCGCTTAATGCGTGTCTCAACATCTGTTATAACCTGGGAAATCCGTAGTAAATCCCGCACATCCCAAGACTCTGCTGAAACTATATATTGCTGCATTAAATCATCGTTCAATTCGACTGCTTTTAATCCATCACTAATGGTGGCAAACATCAGATTATGCACATGTTTATTTAATCCGCTTAATATATCATCCGCCGGGATACCCTGATCTCGAATTTGTACGAGCGTAGTAAGCAAACCTGCACTATCTTTATCTTTTAATGCGTCCGTAAACCCGAAATAGATATCATGAGGGATAAGTCCCAGTACTTTTTCAACTTCTTTAAAAACAATCTGTTCATTGGAGAAGGCAATGACCTGGTCTAGAATACTTAATGCATCGCGCATGCTCCCTTCTGATTTTCTTGCTATAGCATCTACTGAGGCACTATCCGACTGTAATTCCTCTTTGCTGATAATATTGTTTATTGTTTCCCTAATTACATCGATAGGTAGGCGATGAAAATCAAATCGCTGACAGCGGGAAATAATTGTAGCGGGTAATTTATGAATATCTGTGGTACACATAATGAATTTCCCATGAGCTGGTGGCTCTTCTAGGGTGCGTAACAATGCATTGAATGCTGGGTTTGTAAGCATGTGTACTTCATCAATAATAAAAATTTTGTAAGGAGCATTCATGGGTGTGAACTTGATTAATTCCCGCAGATTGCGAATCTCTTCAATCCCACGATTAGACGCACCATCAATTTCAAGTACATCCAGATTTCTACTTTCGGTTATCTCATTACAAACAGTACAGTCATTGCAGGGCTCGCCATTATTAGAATCCGAACAATTCAATCCCTTGGCCATAATACGTGCAGTGGTTGTTTTCCCCACTCCCCGCGGTCCGGTGAATATATAACCCTGTGCTACTCGGTCTTTTTTAAATGCATTAACAAGTGTTTGTGTTACATGAGTCTGGCCCACAACATCATCAAAAGATTGTGGGCGATATTTTAAAGATAGAATTTGATAAGACATTAGATCATTAATTTAGCGCTAAAGAAATTACCTAAGTTTATAGTGGTCGTGCACCATAGATTGACATGCCCGGATGCCGGGTATACAAAAGTCGTTGGTTCAATTTCAGTGATCCATCGGCACATGAAATAAAACACCTACCGCTGCTCCTTTCCAGGCCTGACGGGATTTGGTGCAATTCCATTGCAATGGGCTGAAACGTCAACACCACGTGCTTGGTAAACCCAACGCGGAATAAGCCTCTCTATGGCGTTAAATCCTGCTATAGCGGATTGCAGGTTACAGGGCACCGCTACCTCCCCATCTAGCACGACCAAATTTTCAATGAACTTTTCAATCATCCAATTTAACAATAAATTGGCTGGTGGAGCCGAAGGGGATCGAACCCTCGACCTCAGCATTGCGAACGCTGCGCTCTCCCAACTGAGCTACGGCCCCGTCCATCATAAAATTTACCTGATTTTTATCTGAGGAAGCAAGCGTAGCAAGATTAACTTTAATAAAGTACAACAATCTTTATTTCTTCCAACTCATGCCAGTTCCAGAAGTTGGAGCGTTCTATTTTTATCACACCATTGCGAAAACTAAAACGCACGCGCTTTCGATAAAGTGATTCTGTGAACCATTGGGAATTGGTACGCTTATAATAAATTGCCAAAAACGGTGGACTATCTTCTGTTAAATCCGGTATGGGTAATGTACAAATAGCATCATTGAATAAACCCTCTTCCGTGATGAACTCTACTTTGGTGAAATTATAAACGCGTTTGGTTAATGATTTATAATCAATGAATTTGTTACTTGGCTGCCCAAGTAAAACACCAGTAATACACCAAATTAAATAAAAGAGAAATAATTGATATTTTAGCTGATAGCCCCGAGATGGCCTTATCACTTCTTCTTACGACCGAAAAACCCCTTCTTCTTTTTCTTTTTATCATCATCCGATGGTTTTCCTTTTTCTCCCGATTCCATTGTTTCTAATCGTTTCTCCCAGTCACTGGAATCTTCACCTTCTGATGGAGTTGCTTCAGTTGCAGTCGCTGGAACCTCTGCTGCTTGAGGTGGTGTATCGAAACGATGTTGCCATGCATCGCGCAACTGTTGCTGTCGACTTACAGACTTCTCTTTTAATTCTGATAATAGATTGGTCACTTCCTCATGAAAATCAGCTACGGTTGTATCTAGTCGCTGTACTAATTGTTGTGTAAGAGATTCACCATACTCATCACCAATTTGATCCAATAGCACTGCTATCTTCTCATTAACATATTTTTGCTGTTCAGTTAATTTTGGTACTTGTTCTTCTGAATTAGGTTCAGGCATGTTTTCTCCCAAAATTTAGTTCTTTAATTTATCCATTTCTTCTGGAGTTAATGCAAGAAATGTTTTTGGTGATGATATGATATTCACTGCTTCGTATGTTTCAGCACCCACTAGCATTCCTAATACTGTGCCAAGAAATCGAAAGTGCCAAACCTGATCAATCCTTGGGCGAGTTTGCTCGTTCCATAACTCTGCCAATATTACGCCACCCAAGGCAGAAAGGGCATATAAAAAACCTTTAAGTTTTGGTAATTCCCTAATATTTTTTCTATAAGTTATACTGGCCATATCCCAGATGGGCATTTTTTCAACTGATATGGGTGTTTGGATCGTTAACTGCCGCTTTTCAACGCCGATCAATGCACCTCGGACCTTTTTTCCAGTGCGGTGTTTTATAATAATAAATTGATCTGGTGGTATTGATTCCAAAATATTCATTGTTGTAAGATAAGTTAAATTAGTACTGATACTTTCGCGATCATGTGTAGTAATGTACGGTTGTAAATCTACATGTTGTTGCAGCTCTATGAATTCCCTCATTGTAAGAAATCTTCTTCGCACGCTACGCTGACTAAATTCTACAAAAACAATTTGGATAATTATTTTATTATTTCCCACATCGTAAAACTGGGCGCTATAAAAACCATCAATATCTGGGAAAATTCGAAAAAATACATTTTCTTCAGCATCAACTGTAAGCCCTACTTTTTTACTGAGTGGTATAATGTCAGGCGTCTGGGCGCTCAGTGCGGCCAGGATTAAAATACAGGATAAGAAAAAAGTAAAATTACGATTCAATAATAGCAATTATTTCGTCTAGTTCAGGGAACCTTCCCAATTCTTTTTTTGAGAATATTGATTTACCATTTTTATTCACTTCATAGACACCGCCACCAGAGGGAACAAGTGTCAACTCAGTCACATTATTACCATATTTTTCAAGTAGATCAGCGGCCATCCTGGACGCTCTTGGTAAATAGTTTCAAACGTTACAGTATTCAATAGATAATTTCATATTATACTCCTAAAAATGGGGTTAACCAATATATCGCAAAAACTGCCATTAGCCCTGCAAGTAAAAAAAGAAAAATAGCTGCCCTTTTAAATCCCCTTCCGCCCGTGTCATATCTGTATATGGTTCTTGGATCAGTATCTTTCACTAGAAATTGAAAGAAGTTTCGATTGTAGTTTGAACTACTGGTTCTAGTTTGCCAGTGCCATCATCATTCAACGCACCTGTGTAACGGTAGAATTGACGATAATCCATAATAACACTAATTCCCTTACCGAGTTCGTACCCCAGTCTATATCCCATTACGGTATTCACGGATGGATTTTCAAAATCAAAGGGATTCTTATCATTAGAACGCTGATAAAATGCTGTTGCTTCGCTTAGTTTCGGAATTCGCTCAGCGTTTAATGTTAATGCTGCTACAAAACTGTTCACCGTATCCGTCTCTGATGTCATATTTGTATAAGAACCGTACAAACTACCAAATCCAAACGCATCAGCACTGATAGATCCAAAGTGCCCTCCTAAACCAACATTCATAGACGAATCTGCAAACAAGGTCATATCCTTTGTTTTTACTAAAGCACTACCATCGATATACTCTGGTACAACACGAGCAATATCATATGACTGATCAAAAAACTGAGGCACAAAATATCCACTCTTAATTCGGAATTCATAATTCAATTGAAGAAAATTGAACAAACTTGCACGTAATCCTGGTATAGAGAAACTTTTGCCACTGTATTCCGGTCTGTAGAATATATCGCCATCTGAACCAACTTCAGGAAAACTTAAGAAATTAAACTCAGTATAAACATTTAAAGAAAATGATTTGCTCTTTAATAGTGGATAACCAACATCAAATGCAAATCCTGTAACCGATGACTTATTATCAGCAAGACTGAATGGCTTCCCCTTTAGCTCTTCTACATCTGATCCGCCTGCCCAATCAGCTAAATCATTATCTCCATCACCATCAATATCCCAACCACCTTCCGGTTCGTCAAGTCCTCCATTATAATCTGAGATTCCGTCTCCATCTGTATCATTCCATAAATTTGCATTATCCGGAAAATCATCAAATATATCTGGATATGTATCTTCGTCGATATCCTTCAATCCAGAGAACTGATTCATATCCGTGATAAAATTTAAACCAACAGTAAGGGGAAACGAGTCTGATACTTTATAAGTTCCGCGCACACCGAGGAGAGTTCCTCCACGATTGAAATCTTTTATATTTGACATGAATAATTGACCGCCAAAGCCAGCAATATTCATACCAGTATTCAAGCCTATTCTGCGTACAGTAGGGAATTCCATCATATTCGAATATCCGCTCAAAATACCACCATAGCCTAGAGTAACGTTATCTAAGGATCCAAATTTGACCCAGAAAGGATCTGATTCTTCTCCCCACCGTAAAAACAATATTTTATCAAATATCCGACCAGGATCACTTTTGAAATCCCATTCATCTTCTTTGATATTCCCATCATTATCAATATAAAAAACCAGGTCCAGTCCAATTCCAATTTTTCCAATGTTTATTTCAGGCCGAAGGGCAATTTGGTTATAGAGTACACCATCAATGGTTACAGAACCAACGCCAAGTCCCATGCCAAATGGCTTTCTAGGTTCCGGTTTGCTAGGTCGTGGTTCTGATGATGAATCGTCACTTTCCGTTTCTTCCTGACTTTGATCTTCCTCTGCATCAGGTTCTGCATCAGGTTCTTCATCAGGCTCTTCTTGTGATTCCTGCTCAGTCGATCTCTGCCTTTGTCGCTGCTGTTGTGGTTGTTCTGTATCAGGCTCTGTTTGTGGTTCAGTCTGCTGCATTTCTGGCTGCACTCCCTCAGGGTCTGCTGGATAATCATCTGGCGTGAAAGGTAGTTCCATCACATTACCCATGGCATTGGAAATTGCTTTTTGACCCGGTCCAACCACTACGGATTGACCACTGATCAAATTTTGAACATCCAATTGTCCTGAAGCACAAAAAACTTGGTCAATCCCTGCTGGGCTGGAAACCACTGCAAATTCAGTGCCCTTCACAGATGCAACTGATACTGGTGTTTCTACGCGGAATGTCTTGGTCCGCCCTTCTTTTTTTATATCATTGAATATAGTACCCTGCTCAACATCCAGCGTTCGGGAGTTGGATGATTCGATAAATTCAAATTGGGTTTTTTCCCTAATTTTAATGACAGATTTATCATCGATAAAAATAGCTACTGCAAAGCCCTCTTCTCCTACCTTGATCGCATCCCCATTATTAATGCCCAGTCCTGGTTTACCGGGAATCGTAAACGTTGATTTACCCATCCGTTTTATGAGAACATTACCTTCTGATTTCATGATCCTGGCAATAGGCGCAGCACCTGCCATGCTGACTAGTAAAATAAACAATAGAATAATGGTTTTTGGTTTCGCGTGCATGACCGTTCTAGTTCAGTTAATATTTATTCAAAATAAGAAAAAATACAGGATTAATTTAGTGAATTATGTGAATATTTTCAGTGATCTAGTTCACCTCTTCCTGGGATAAATAGTCCCGCACCAATAGTGCGATGGATTCATAGTCGCGACCTGTCGCTCGCTGCATTCCAACTTCACAGGTCCTGCTCGACGAATAAGCAAAAGCCCCAGGATCGCAATCAAAAAGTTCATCTGCCTCAAATTGAGTGGCGCTAGCGGATAATTCCGGAACCAACAAGCCACGATCACCTGCAAAGGCACAGCAACCGTAATGAATTGGCAGAGTTGTTTCTTCGGCACAAATATTTGAAATAGCTAGCAAGGATTCAATGTCACCCATCTTATCTGTAGAACAAGTCGGATGTAAAATTGAATGGCGCTGCAGTTGTGGATTAAGATTGTTACGAACGAGGTCTTCCAGAAATGGTATCAAATCAATAAAAGTCAGTTGTTGGTACAGTTCTGTATGAATATCATCCAAAAGCGGTAATAAATTTTTCAGTTGGTAGGTGCACGGTGAAGTATCCACCACTACGGGGATTTTACCCTGAATAGAACTATCATAGAGTGTAGCTATTGTTTTCTTGGACATGACTTTGCTGGCGGCACTATATCCTTTTGAACTGTAAGGAGTGCCACAACAAACATGATCGATATTTTCCGGGATCAGTAATTGAATACCCATTGAAATGGCGATCTGACCCATCACATCAACTAAAGACTCATTCTTGTCACCTGGTTGGAAAACACGGTTAACACATGAAGTGAAATAAATATAAGGTTTCCCTTTACCTAAAACATGCAAATCATATTTTGGAACTGTATTTGGCATATCTGGATCCCAAAGCGGTGTTTTTCCCAAGGTCAGCCTGTTTAGACTACGAGTCAATCCATAAGTGATCGTTTTTCCTATATATTTTGCAGTAAAATGAAGCAGGCTATTGAAAAAACGTACAGCTGTTTGCACAAACTTGAAATGATGCACTGTCCATCCGGCTACCATTTTTGAAATTGGACCGTTGTCTATGTCTCGTAATTCTTTCGTAAAATGTCCTGTATTGATATTCACGGGACAGGAAAGGGCGCACAAACCGTCAGTAGCGCAAGTGTCTATGCTTTGGTATTTCATATCCTGAGCCACAGCACGCCAGGAATTATCGCCAGCTGCTTTCATTAAATTGATATCTCTGGAAATGCCGATCCTCTGACGTGGAGTTAAGGTTAATTCCCGGGAAGGGCAAACATGTTCGCAAAATCCGCATTCAATACAGAGGTCAACAATGCTATTTACTAATGGCATCGGTTTGAGATCTTTTAAATGTACCTTTTTATCCTTATTCAAGATAACCCCTGGATTGAGAATACTCATTGGATCAGCAATCGCTTTGACCCGCAGCATGATATCATATAGATCCTTGCCCCACTCTTTTTCCACAAATGGAGCCATATTCCGGCCAGTACCATGTTCCGCCTTTAATGAACCTTGAAATTTCCCAACTGTAAGGTCGGCTAAGTCATTGATCAGGCCATCAAAGGATTTTACACCTGATGGTTTATTCAAATCGACCGAACCAACAAAATGCAAGTTACCATCCTTTGCATGGCCAAAAATGACGGCGTCATCATAACGCCAACGCTCAAATATTATTCGCATCTCATTCACAACTTCTGGTAGATCTCGATAATTGTAACATAGATCTTCCGTAATTACACTCGTACCGGCTTTACGGATGGCACCCACCGACGGGTATAAGCCCTTTCGAATTTTCCAAAGTTTATTACGGTGATCAGCCTGACGCTGCATACCTTGCAGTAAATTGCCCTGCAATCCAATGACCTGTTTATTAGCATCCTTTT
>Ga0066846_10001565_pt1 | contig 10851 bp, 7 predicted proteins | sample ETNtaG_33_FD_65489 | JGI IMG/M metagenome (GOLD analysis project Ga0066846, IMG submission 65489) | Marine microbial and viral communities from oxygen minimum zone, Eastern Pacific Ocean - ETNP201310SV76 | ecosystem: Environmental > Aquatic > Marine > Oceanic | place: Pacific Ocean: Eastern... | reverse complement strand
CTTTCATTACATCTTACACTGGTTACTGCCTTGTCTAGTGAAAAGAGTAGTATTTGATTACCAGGAACTTCTTTCCCGAGTGTCCAAATATCTCCGTTAGAAGTTCCTACTAGGACTTTGTCAGAGGTTGTACTTACAGCACAAATAGCACGAATACTTGAAGAATCCAAGCAATATTTGTCTAATGTTTCTAGCATTGGGATGCTAAGATGTACTATATTTCCCTGTGTATCTCCACACCAAATAGATTCACATTTTCCACTCGGACCACCTACTGCCAGTAAGGTAGTTGCTGGATATTTCAATCTAATATTTCTTCGAGTTCCTTGGTTTGGTCTCCAACTTATCATACCATCGTCCATCGCTGCAATATAGCCTTCTGGGAGCACTAAACTTCTAATCACTACTCTACTGTTCATGGACAAAATGTATTGCCGTAGGTAGGAGTAGTTTTCTTACACCCGTTGAGTAAAACTGAAAGTGAAATCAATATGCGTCATCTGACTTATTTTCTTTCTTCCATTTTCTGTAGCAACTCTTGCAGACACGAACTCTACCTTTCCTATCAGAGTAGTTGCCACTGCCCCACATCTCGATGGCGTTGTCTATTGAAAGAGATCTACCGCCTACACTTTTATCAGAAAATTTTTCACAACCTTTTACGCCGCAAGGTTGTTCACCATTCTTAGATTTATTATTCTTAGAATCATCCTTTTTGCCGCCGTCTGGATTGTGCTTTCTAGCCTTAGCCTTGAATCCCATGGTAATCCGACTAAAAACCGATTCATCAAGTTTAGGGTGTTATTGCTTAGAAACTTCGCCTAATTTATCTAGTAACCCTTCAATTATTTTCAGTAATCCACGTAGAGTTACTTCTGATATATTTGCTACTGAGCATACATTAGCCTGTGTTCTAGAGGTGCCAGAGTCAGAAGCAGACTTGTAAATTAGTGCCGCAGCAACTCCCATTGGCTTCTTACCTTGCCAAATATCCTCATGTGGCTGAATCTTTGACCATAGATGATTAACTTGGGTATGAATATTTGGTGGTAATTGTAAGTCAGAAATGAATTTGTCAAAGTACTTGTCTGGCGAGGTAATCTTGTGAAGGTTTAATTTTCTTGAAACCTGACGAATAAGTCTTGAAAGTTCTTTTTCAGAAATTTCATATGATTCAGCAATTTCCGGAATCTGTCTCGGTAAATCTTCTTCTCTTGCAACTAGATATGTGCATGCTGCAGTAACTCCTGCGATTGAACGCCCAGTGACAAAACCCTCGCCACTAAGCCTTCGGTACAATCTTGCTGTTTCTTCTTGTAGCGACTTAGGTAAGCCAGAGCGGTCGCGAATCATCTGATTTGCTTTGACCAAATTTCGCTCCCGACTCTTGCGTGTTTTAGATCGCTCATCGATTACTCTTCTTCTACGCCATTCCCTGCGTGCTTGAGAATTCAGTCCATGTCGTGCTGCAGAACCTGTATTCAGATCTTTCACATCAATTGTGGTGTTGAGCCCTTTGTCAGCTAGAGTATAGGTGGCTGGTTGGCCAACTCTAGAGCGATCCTGAGAATTATCCCTATTTGTCCATTCAGCCCCTGGGTCAATGACATTTTCTTCGACTACAAGACCACAAGAATTGCATGCAATCTCTCCTCGAGATTGGTCTAATTGCCAATCCACTATCCCACATTCTTCGCACGGTCTTGTATGGCCGTCTAGTATTCTACGGCTAGGGTCAATCAATCCGTAATCTCTAGGGGCGGATGCTGATGAATTGGCCTGGGTTATTTTTTCGCTTCTGCTTGTCATCTACTCAACTCCTCGTTATGTAGTATAGTATGACCCTATATAAACCTGCGTATTTAATTCACCCAACTAAATGCTTGCGTGTTCGGCATAAGTAGTCATGCTATGGTTGTATATAGAAGATTGAATTAATATAAAAAATAATGTTTATTTTTTGACATTATTATGTGACTATTGAACTATAATTCTTAACGTTTACAATGGCATAGTTCAAAGACGGCACGCGGATGGCTAAGTTTGAGAGATATGCCAGCAACTGTAATTCTAGGTGCACAATGGGGCGATGAAGGAAAGGGCAAATTGGTTGACAGACTTGCAGAGCAAGCCACATGGGTTGCTAGATTTCAAGGTGGGAATAATGCAGGGCACACTGTAGTTCTTGGAGAACAAGTTCTCAAATTCCATCTTCTACCGTCAGGAATTACTCGTAAAGAATGTAATTTGATTCTAGGAGATGGTATGGTCATAGACCCGTGGGTCCTTGACCACGAACTCGTCAATTGGAAGGAATCATCAGGTGAAGACCCTCGCGGTGAAAGATTATTCATCAGTGAAAGGGCACATATTATTTTGCCATATCACCGATACATGGACAGTCTTGACAAGAAAATAGGCACCACTGGTAGAGGAATCGGTCCAACTTATGCAGATAAGATCAATAGAATTGGTTTGAGGTTTGGCGATTTATCAGAAGTCAATGGCGACATAAAATGGGCGTCATCGAGTAGCGAGCGAATGAATGCTTCACTCGAAGCAGCAGGTTCCTCAGAAAGAGTCTCTGCCGAATCATTACTAGAAGATGTCAAGTGGATATGTGAGAACTTTTCGACTTCTATTGCACATACAGGATTAATGCTAGATAATGCATTGAAACTTAAAGAACATGTAATTCTTGAAGGCGCGCAAGGTTGCTTATTAGATATCGACCAAGGTACTTTCCCATATGTCACATCATCAGTTACTTCAAGAGGAAATTCCACCCATGGAGCGGGTATTCACCCCGGTCATGTCGATGAGGTAATTGGAATAACCAAGGCTTACATTACTAGAGTCGGAAATGGAGCCATGCCAACAGAACTTTTGGATGAGGTTGGAGACCATCTTGGAACAGTTGGTCATGAATTTGGAACTACAACTGGAAGAAAGCGAAGATGTGGCTGGTTTGACGCTGTTGTCATGAGACATGCTCATCGAATCAATGGCTTTACTGGTCTTGCCCTAACCAAGTTAGATGTGCTTGGTGGATTGGATGAAATCAATATTTGTGTTGCCTATGAATTGGATGGTAAAGAAATTAGAGAGATGCCATCCAGCGCTTCTGCACTTGCTCGCTGTAAACCTATTTACATTACTGTGCCAGGCTTCCCTTCTCATTCATTGGCTGAATGGTTGGGTATTGCCATGAAGGCAAATGAAGAAAAAATGGGATTCAAAGCACTTCCTGCAGCAGCACAACATTACATCAAGCAACTCGAAGTTTTGGTCGGAGTTCCTTGCTCAAGTGTTGGCGTTGGCCCTGACCGTGACGCAACAATTGACCGCGTAGATTGATTGTTTATTGATAAGTATCAAAAGGAACTGACTCTCCCGTGGCACATAGGGGCGTTTAGCTCAGTTGGAAGAGTGCTTGGTTTGCAACCAAGATGCCGGGGGTTCAAATCCCCCAACGTCCACCACCCCTAAGGTTTGAACTCTTGTGAGTCGAGGTATAGTCTACTTAGATCTAAATATTGCTTTTAGCAAGTACGTCATTACAATAGCGATAAGACCTAAAATGAATAATGCCATTGCCCAACCCATCCATGCTATCATTTCATATCCATTAGGAGTTAAGCTTGTGAATATATTAGGAATTAAGAAAACGACAACAGAAGCTATCAATAAAAATTGACCAAAGCGAATACCTATGCTAGATTTATTCTGCTTGTGAACTTTATTCTTAGATTCACCTTGCGAGTCTTGTTCAACTATTTCTTGTGAAATAACTATCCCTCGATTTGTTTAGAGGTGGGTAATTCTTAGTTCTATTCCCTACACTCTTGTGAGTCTGATTAAGAATTTTTTTTCATCAAATAAAGTCTCTGAGTTTTGATGACATTAACCAATATCTAAATTCCAAACAAAGAACCTCCATTCCATTCCACTACACTAAACTCTACCCACTCCAGTTCAATAGAATAGCTTATTGTTACATTTGGGTCTTGTCTGTCGCATTGAAATGTGGAATCTCCAGATTCGACGTAGCCTGTAAATTCGAAATTATATTCTCCGATAATTTCATCTCCTGTTTCATACATTTCCTCAATCTCTTTAACCGTATATCCAGTGATAAAGGGAAATGTTTCAAATTCTGGTAGCTCAAGTAAAGGTATGCCTATGTAATCCGTGTGATAAGTTTCCAAAGTATCTGATTCCCCATTTGGTGCACTAATGATGCCTGAAACAGAATCATATGCATCCTCACCAGAATCTACTGCACACCCTACTCCAGTAGTTTCTTCATTATCATTATCATAATCTACAACATTAACCATGACATTCAGATAGACGATATTGAAATTTTCAGCCTCTTCAGGAAAGTCATCATACGATAAGTTCAACGTGAATACCTCCTCATCATTTAATTGTAAATCAGTCTGTGAATGCCATGAAATATATCCATAATCAGAATAATCTACGAAATATTGCAATTCTCTTTGATACTCATCTTCAGGAGCACTATATTTTGAATACATGGAATATGCAGGAATTGAGATTAATGCTAATGCAATAAAAACTGAAGTGATCTGTATAATCCTATTTGTTTTGAATTTAGATATTGATTCTTGCCAAAAAGAATTTTCTAATATGGCGTCATCGATTTCCTGCATATCTAAAGTATATCATTCAAGATGATAAATTATTTCCCGACAATCTTTGTGAGTTTATTTACAAATAATCATCCAAAATTAAGCGAATTTAGTTTCTAGTTTAATTATTACACCACCCTAGTATTATCAACCGCTTGTAATTACAACTGATTGTCAGCAGTTAGTTGAGGGTGAACTTATGAGTAATAATAAATTGATAAAATGGTTTTCAGAAGTTGGTAAAGAGGACACTGCGACGGTAGGTGGTAAAGGAGCATCACTTGGAGAAATGCACCGAAACCTTTCTTCAACAGGAATAAGAATACCTAACGGGTTTAATGTCACTACTGATGCGTATTCAATTTTTGTTAATTGTGAAGTTCCAAAATTAACCTGGGGTAATGTTGCTGAACCAGAAGGAACAGAAAAAATAAGAAAGGCAGCATTATCATGTAATACCCTTTCTTCAGCATTGGCAGAAGTTTTGAAGGATGTAGACATAAATAATCATCTAGATTTACATGGCAGGGCTCAATTGGCTAGAGCAATAATTAGACAAACTCCAGTGCCAGAGATAATCAGGCAAGCTATCATTGAATCATATTCCACATTATGCGATGAATATGGCCAAGGAACTGATGTTGCAGTACGTTCATCAGCAACCACCGAAGATTCAGTAGAGGCATCATTCGCAGGTCAATATGAATCATTTCTCAATGTTAGTGGAGAACGGGCAGTTATTCGCCAATGGCGTCAATGTGTTGCGAGTTTATTCACCGAGAGAGCGATTGGATATCAATTGGAGAAGGGAATGGACCCTCTTGATTCATCCCTTTCTGTTGTCGTAATGAAAATGGTAAGGTCTGATTTGGCTTGCTCCGGTGTAATGTTCACGATAGACCCAGACTCTGGGCATAAAGAAGTCATTCATATTGCAGCAGCCTATGGATTAGGAGAATTGGTAGTTCAAGGTTCAGTAACACCTGATACATTCACAGTTTGGAAAGAAGGATTGAAGAAAAACAAATTTGCTATCGTACATAGAAGCCTTGGTTCAAAGGACAGGAGAATGGTATATGCTCAAGATGGAGTTAACGATGTAGAAGTTAGCCAAGTATCACTACAGGAGCGCAGGCAGTGGGCACTGACTAATGTTGAGTGTAGAGAATTGGCACAAATGGCTTTATCCATAGAAGAGCATTATGGTCGACCAATGGATATTGAATGGGCAAAAGATGGGAAAAGTGGCCAATTATTTATTGTTCAAGCAAGGCCAGAAACTGTATTTGCTGGTAGTGATGAAGCAACATTGAAAATATATTCAATGGATGATAAATTGATTACTAAATTGAAAGACACAAATCAAGTATTAGCAACAGGTCATGCTGTTGGCAATAGAATTGCTGGTGGAACTGTTAGAACTTATCGCTCATATAGTGAAGTTTTGGAAAAGAAGAGGGCAATGCAAAAGAAAATTTCCGAGGGGATCCTTCTTGAAGAAATACAATATGAAAATAGAGTTTTTGAAGAAGGTGATGTGCTTGTAACTGAAATGACCACTCCTGATTGGGAGCCATTAATGAAGCAAGCCTCATTGATTATCACTCGAAAAGGAGGACGCACCTCTCATGCAGCAATAATTGCAAGAGAATTTGGCATACCGGCTATTGTTGGATGCACTGAAGCAATGAATCTTGACAATCATTGTGTAGTTACAGGTTCATGTGCTGAAGGGGATACTGGATATGTATATGCAGGAAAACATCCTTTTGAAATCAATATAATTTCTGTCAAGAGTGATGCTAAATTAAAAACAAAAATCAAACTGAATGTAGGATTTCCAACCAAATCCCTAGTCGACTCGCAGTTGCCTGTCGATGGCGTGGGATTAGCAAGAATTGAATTCATATTATCTTCTGAAGTATGCATTCACCCATTGGTTTTTATTCATTATGATGCACTGGCTGAATATCTTGAAAATGGAACAATCTCCGAAAGTCTAGAGCCATATGCAGAAGCATTATCTGCGGATGAAGACAACTCAATTGTTCGTGCTGCAGTGGAATTGGTTGCACGAAGAGCATGGGCATATGATGACAAGAGAGATTTATTCATTGATAAATTACGTGAAGGTGTGGGTTTGATTTGTGCAGCCTTCCATCCAAGGCCTGTATTAGTTCGTCTTTCTGATTTCAAATCAAATGAATATCGCGAATTATTAGGTGGTAAAATCTTTGAACCTAAAGAAGAGAACCCAATGATTGCTTGGCGAGGAGCATCAAGGTATTTAGACCCGAAATTCAAGCCAGCATTTGAAATGGAATTAGAGGCAATGGCTTCAGTTTTGAATGATTTTGGATTGGATAATCTTCAACTGATGGTTCCGTTTTGCCGTAGCCCACAAGAAGGCGAGGCTGTCAAAAATCTTCTAGCGGCCAATAATGTTGGTCCAAATGATGGTGTCCCTCTCTTTGTGATGGTTGAACTACCTTCTAATGTATTAGATGCACAAAACTTCATCAGCAGAATGGAACTTCATGGGGGTTCAATTGGTTCAAATGATTTAGTGCAAACTGTATATGCAGTCTCAAGAGATGATTTGGAAGGGTATCAACACCCAGTAGATGCACGTTCACCTGCAGTAAAAACAATGATCCGCCAAGCAGTAAAAGAATTCACAGATGCAGGAATTGAAATAGGAATTTGTGGGCAGGCTCCTTCTGATTACCCTGAAGAGTTTCCCGAATTTTTGATTGATTGTGGGATAACATCAATTTCAGTAACTCCCGATACAGCAATGGCTGTGCGAATAAGTATTGAAAAGGCAGAAAAGAAGTTGCTAAAAACAAACTAAATGATTTAATTGATAAGTGCCGGTAATCTGGATATGTATAGTGAGAACATGCGTATACAAGTATTAATGATTGCACTGATAGTTTTGATGCCTGGATGTATCACAGAGGAAGAACTTAATTCGATAATCGATGTTTTAGATGGGACCTATACTTCTGACTTGGAATCAAGTAATGTGACATTCAATATTTTTCATGGAGAAAGTTTAGCAAATGCAACCGCAAATTATTCGATAACAATCATGCTTAATCACACGGCTGCGCCAGCCCATTCTGATAATTTTAGAGGACACGTACTTGCTGGAAATTATAATATGACTCATTTCCATAGAATAATTGATGATTTCATGATACAAGGGGGGGACTTTGAAAATCATGATGGTTCAGGCGGTTATGCATCAGCATGGTTTGGAGTCTGTAACGGAGATATGAATGTAAATCAGAGCGATTGTCCTAATCAAGAATCTTGGAATGTTCCAGATGAAGCATATAATGGATTGACCCATTTACCTTGTACAATTTCAATGGCCAAAACCTCATTTCCAAACTCTGGTGGTTCTCAATTTTTCCTCATGCCAGATGATATAACTCAACACACATGGTTGGATGGCGTTCATACTGTATTTGGTGTAATTACCGATGGTTGTGAACATGTGACTGAAATTTCAGAAGTCGTAACTGGGGCTAATGATGCTCCTTCCACGCCAGTGATAATTTACAATGCTACAGCAATGGTTTGAAATTTAAGTGGATTTAGATGTCTAAATTTCAAGACTTAATGGCGAATCCTGTAGTGCGTTCACTTTTGATTTTTTCAGCCTTTAGAGCCGTGTATGGTGCTGGAATATTGGTTGTAACATGGTTTTTGGCAACCAGTGATGAAATGCCATTTTGGGTTTCAATAGTATTCTTGATATGCTCGATGGTATTTTCAAGAGTTTTGTTCAAGTTTCTTAAGAAAAAGTGGAATAAAGACGAATCAAAACCGTCTTCATCACCAGATGTAGTTAGAAATTGAATCCTTCAACTGAATCTCTAATACAAGATTCTAAACTTTCCCATTCGATACCAAGAACCTTTGTGGCTTTATCGGAAGAAAGGTTAGAATCGCCTTTGAATAATCCCTTGGCGCGTTTTCGAGTCATCATTCTTTTTCCACTTTTCATGCCACTAATCCAGTCGAAAAAAATCACAAGAAACATTAGAGACCGAGGTATTGCAATTTTTGCTGCTTTACTATCAGGGTATAATTTCCTTGTAGTTTTACAAACATCTGCAAAAGTGATATTTTTGTGAGGTGCCACAATAAATCGACCTTCTGCTTCTTCAACTTCATATGCTCTTCTATGGGCTTTTGCTACGTCTTTTACATGGACAATAGGTATTGGTATTTTAGGTGCCATTGGAATTTTTCCAGATATGAGGTCTGGGAAAAATTCGACACTCGGTGTAGGATTGACAAAACTACCACCAAGTACCGCGCCAGGATTGATTACTCGCAAGTCTAAATCTAGGGATTTCGCAAGTTCCCATGCCCTCTTTTCCGAATCTGTTTTAGCCACAGTATAGGGTGAATATCTTTCAGTTTGCCAATCTGCTTCAGTCTTCTCTCGCCCTTTTGGAGTATTTCCTACAGCAGCGATGCTTGATGTGTAAATGACTCGCTTAATACCTGCATTTTTAGCGGCGTTTAAGATGTGCACAGTACCTTTGATAGCAGTATCAATTATCAGTTGCCCATCATCGGTGTTTGAATAAATAGTGGCTGTGTGAAATAATGAATCACATCCTGAAATCATTTCACTCCAACCGTCAGCATCAAGGATATCGCCTTCTACTAATTCCAACATATTTTGGCAATTTAGGTCAATTGCATGTTGTCTTACGTGGTCAACTTTTGTTGGGTCACTTAGTGACCTAACTGAGCCCTTGACGAAATATCCATTCTCCAAAAGGTCGCGAACTATATTATTGCCAATATGTCCATTAACGCCGGTAACAAATATCTTCTTTGCATCACTATTGCTTTGCGCCATAAAATGTCCAAAAGTTCTTCATTCTTAACTCTCAACATTTTCTTTCATGGATTTGATAATATGTTGATAATCGACTCCACTTTGTTTTAGAGTTCTTTTTTGGGTTTGGTAATCGACATGATATAATCCAAATCTGAGTTTATATCCCTCCGCCCATTCGAAATTATCCATTAATGACCAGTGATAGTAAGAGCGTATATCGTGACCTTCAGAAATTAGTTTTGATATTTGCCAAATGTGTCTTTTTAGGTGCATTGGGCGAAGACTGTCATCTAAGTCAGCAACACCATTTTCGGTTATTTCTATTGGTACATTCAGTTTAGAAAGTAACTTGACCGCTCGCTGTAATCCTTCAGCATACATTGAATATCCAAAATCAGTCATTATCTCATGCTTACGTATCGGTAGGTCAATTTCAGTTGTCTGTGGCAAAAACGGACTGGTCAAAACATGTGTGTAGTAATTTAGGCCAATAAAGTCGTAGGAACCTTTTGCAGAATCAATTTTGGAGCCAAACATTCTTCCACGTTTTAGTCCTGAAATTATCGCGCCATTCCAAATGTAGTTTAGCGCCAAAGTAGTAATCCAATGTAGTAAATTCCATCGTCTCAACGGGTCAAATAAAGTTACATTTTTGGCCAATCCAATCCTTGCATCCGGATTTATTTTTTTCAAGGTCCAGTAAGCAGATGAGTGAGCATGAATCATATTTTTCATCACTTTAATAGTTTTGAAAACAGAACCTTTTCCCGGTGGAAACATCTTCATGTGATATCCCATAATGGAGAAAACCTCAGGTTCATTGATTGTACACCAGTCGGTAACTTTGTCATTTAGTGACTCAAATATCCTTTGACAATAATCAACCCATAACTGGATATTTTCTCGCTGGTAAAATCCACCTATTTCCTCGAACCATATCGGGTGTGAGAAATGATGTAAGGTGATCATGGGTTTGATATTTCGACTGATTAAATCATCTATCATTTCATCATATTGGTCTACAGCGGTTTGATTCCATTCACCTCTTTCTGGCTGAATTCGACTCCATTCAATTGATAATCTGTATGAGTCAACTCCTAACTTTTCAATCAAATCAAAATCTTCTTTCCATCGAATCCAATGTTCACAGGCTTCAGCACTTTTCTCAAGTCCTTTTTGATTCTCAAAAGCAGTCCAATTATTCGTGTTATTTCCTTCGATTTGATGTGAAGCAGTTGCAACCCCCCAAGTGAAGTTTTCTGGGAATGTGTATTGGCTACAGTCAATGTTATCCCAATTTAGATATCTCTCTGGGAATCTCAATGA